>WNGB01004792.1_pt1 | contig 20430 bp, 21 predicted proteins | sample 5400681 | NCBI WGS metagenome assembly WNGB01 (sample SAMN13153367, study PRJNA577476) | soil metagenome | isolation source: 115 cm soil or saprolite under grassland replicate 2 | place: USA:California | collected 2016-06-15
CGCCCGCGCCCGCCCTTCTTCCGGCCGGTCAGTCGGCGCATGTAGGCGTCGAGCATCTCGTTCTCGTAGGTGACGGAATTGAGGAAGAGGCTCTCCACCAGATAGCGCCGCCGCTCCTCTTCTCCCATCTGCTCCACCAGGGATTGGATCTCGCGCATCATGTCCTCGAAGGAGACCTGCAGCGCGCGCTTGAGGGTCACTTCGCGGTAGAGGGCCTCGAGCAGGCCCAGGATGTCGCCGTCGAGGGCGAGCTGGAAGCCGGTGGAGAGGCGCACCTTACGCATCGGCCTTCCCCTTCTTCTTGCCCCCGCCCGCCGGGCCGAAGGCCTCGAGGGCCGTGCCTTCCTCCCGGTGCAGGTCGATGAGCTTGTGCACGCCCGTCATGGAGATCATCGTCTCCACCCGCGGCTGCACCCCCGCGAGCTTCACCGCCCCTCCCCGGTCCTGCATGAGCCGGTAGATGTCCATGAGACAGCCGATGGACGCGCTGTCGATGTAGGTCACCGCGGAGAGGTCGATGAGCAGCTTGCGCGTCCCGCCCTCCACCAGCTGCCTCACCTCGGCGAAGAACGCGGACAGGTTCGGATACGTGAGCTTGGCTTCCTTCACCCTCACGATCCGTACGTCGGCCTTCTCGCCTATTTCGAGTTGCATCACGTCACCTCCGCGCGGGAATGCGCCCTCCGCTCCGTCCCCGCTGCGCCTGCTGGGCCCGGAGCAGCAGGCGCGAGAGCTCCTCGCGCCCGCGGTTGATCCGGCTCTTCACCGTCCCCTCCGGCAGTCCGAGCCGGTCCGCCATCTCCTGGTAGCTCAGCCCCTGCAGGTCCCGCAGCACGACCGCTTCCCGCAGCTTGTCCGGCAGCGCCTCCAGCCCCCGTCGCAGGAAGCGGCGCCGGTCGCGGTCCTCGAGCGCACGGTGCGGGCTGCTGCCGGTAGAGGCGGGAGCGAGGTCGAAGGCCACGAGGTCCTCGACCAGCACTTCCTTCTCGCGCTTGCTGGCCCGGTAGTGGTCGATGCAGAAATTCCGGGCCACGCTGGAGAGCCAGGTCGAGAAGTCGGCGTCGCGATTGAACTTCTCGAGGCTGCGGAAGACTTTGAGAAAGATCTCCTGGCTCAGATCCTCCGCGTCGTCATGCCGCCCCGTGAACTTGTAGCCGATATGAAACACCTTCCGCTTGTAGCGGCCGACGATGAGCTCCCAGGCGGAGTTGTCCTTCTGGAGGCACCGCTCGATCAGCTCCGCATCGGAAGGGGAAGGCTTCCCCTCGTCGGTCATCGGCAGAGGTAGCGCAGGGCGAGACCCGTCTGTAAAGGATCATAGGCGCTGGACGAGCGCCAGGCAAACCTACTTCAGCTCCGGCCGGCCCGCCGTCGTCCAGGCCGTGTACCAGTAGCTGCCGACGTCGGTGGTGGCTTCCTCCAGCCGGTCCTTGGCCAGAGGGCCCGCCTTGCCCGCCAGCGTATCGTAGTAGATCTCCGTGTAGCCGGATTGCCCGCGCTTGGCGAGCTCCTCCAGGTAGAGCAGGTTGTCGAGCCAGATGTAGGTCTGGCTGATCATCGAGAACACGTAACCCTTCGGGTCGTCGATGAGGCGCGCGGCCGACCCGCCGAAGTTGAGCTTCTTGTCCATCGCCTCCGGAAGCTTGTTCGAGAAGCGCACCCAGAGGCCGTGCTGACCCGTCTTCTGGCCATCGTAGTTCTCGGTGAGCGCGAGCGGGTTGTGGAGGTCGGCCACGTAGCCTGACAGCGTGTCCGATTCGGTGAGGATCTTCCCCTTGTCCCCCGAGCGGTAAGCCTCTACCAGACGGGCGTAGGACTCCTGGATCAGCCAGGGCAGGCGGCCCGCCTTGGCCGCGTCGTCGCCGTATTTCGTCTTCAAGGCCGCTTCGGTCCGCGGGAGGTCGGAGAACGGGAACGGGAGGAAGCGGTCGAGCGTGAACCGCCGCTCGGTGCTCTCGTCCTCCGGCGGCGGGGCGTCCACGGCGAGGGAGGGCATCTCCAGCCGGTGGGCCTTGTAGAAGGGCTTGAGGCCCTTGGGCAGGGTGTCGATGGCCTCGCTGGTCACCCGCTGGTGGACGATGGGTCCCCAGGCGCGCGCCGGCGCCGCGCCCAGCGCCACCAGCGCCACCGCGATGAGCAGCCGGAAGGTCCGGTCGCCGGGCGCCGGATGATCGATCACGTGTTCCTCCTGTGATGTCGTGGGCCGTCCGCTCATTCCACGCGCGCCGCCGTCACCAGCCGCACCTCCGCCGCCCCCGCCTGGGTCAGGGCGCGCGCACAGGCGCGGGCGGTGGCGCCGGTGGTGAGCACGTCATCCACCAGTACGACGATCCGGCCCGACACCGCAGTCCGCCGTCTCACGACGAACGCGCGCGCCACGTTGGCGCGCCGGCGGGCCGCGCTGAGACCGGTCTGGGGCGGAGTGTCCTCGCGCCGGGCCAGCGCGTCCTCCGCGACGCGCAGGCCGGTGGGCCCGCCCAGGGCGCGGGCCAGCAAGGCCGATTGGTTGAAGCCGCGCTCGCGTCGGCGGCGCGGGTGCAGGGGGACCGGCACCAGCACGTGCGCGCCGTCCAGGGTCGCCCGCACGTCCGGGGCGGCCAGGAGCACCTCCGCCAGCCGTGTCGCGACCCGGCGGCGGGCGCGGAACTTCATCTCGTGAACGAGGAGCCGCAGCGTGCCCTCGTAGGGGCCCAGGCTGGCTCCGCGGGCGAAGGGAGCGAGCCCGCGGCGGCAGCGGCCGCAGGGCGCGGCCGCGCCCAGGGGAAGGGGGAACCCGCAGGGGCACAGGGGCCCGCGATGACGAGGCAGCGCGGACCAGCAGGCCAGGCACAACGGGCCGCGCGTGGGCTGATCGACGTCGTGGCCGCAGCCCGGGCAGGAGGACGGGAAGACGAGAGCCAGCACGGGGTCCACGAGCAGGCGCGTGGTGGCCTGGCCCAGCGCGGTCACGGCTGGTCCGCGCCTCCCGGGAGCGGTGCGCCTTCCCGGCCGCGCCGGGACGTCACAGGAGGCCCTGCTCCTGTTTCTCCTGGCAGGAAATGCACCGCTTGGCCCAGGGCACGGCCTCCAGGCGCTTGCGATCCAGCTCCTCCTCGCACACGACGCAGGTGCCGAAGCGACGGTCGTCGATCCGGACCAGAGCCTCGTCCACGAGCTGCAGCATGTCGCGTTCGGTGTTGGAAAGGCTGAAGAGAAACTCCTTGGTGTAGGAGTTGGAGGCCTTGTCCGCGATGTCCTGCGACCCCTCCTCGTCCGCCTCCCGGCCGTAGCTCTTGCTCTTCGTATAGGCGACCAGGATCTCCTGCTTCTTCTGCAGCAGCTTCTCCCGGAAGCTTTTCATCTTCTTCTGTTCCATTGACTGCGTCCTCGCTTCGGATCTTTGCGTCATCATGCGCCTCGCCGCGAGTGAATCGCGGCTCGGCGGCAGCGGAAACCTTCCGCTGCGGAAAACGCGGGTCGATTCCGTCCTGTTCGTGCCCTCTGCATCAGTGGATTCCGTACCGTCGCCGTTTCTCCCACAGCGCCTTGCGGCTGATGCCGAGGATGGCCGCGGCCCGGGTCTGCTGGCCCGCGACCTGGTCCAGCACGTAACGGATGTATTCCTTCTCGATCTCCTTCAGCGACGGTCTTCGGTCGCGCCCTGCCCACAGCGTCGCCGGCTGCTCCAGGATGTGCGGGGGTAGCGCGGCGGAGCCCACCACGTCGCTCGTCGTATAGAGGGCCGCGCGCTCGATCACCGACCGCAGCTCGCGCACGTTGCCCGGCCAGGCGTATCCCTTCAAGGCCTCCGACGTCTCGCGCGCGAACGCGCGCGCGGGCGTCGTCCGGCGTTGGCGCTCGCGGGCAAGGAACGTCTCCGCCAGGGGCAGGATGTCGTCGCGGCGCTCGCGCAGCGGGGGCACGGTCAGCGGCACCACGCTCAGGCGGTGATAGAGGTCCTGGCGGAAGGTGCCCGCGGAGACGGCCTGCCGGACGTCGATGCTCGAGGCGGCCACGAAGCGCACGTCGACCGCGATCGTCTTGGTGCCGCCCAGACGTTCGAACCGGCAGTCCTCCACCACGCGCAGCAGCTTGGCCTGCAGGTTGGGGGTGAGGTCCTGCACCTGGTCGAAGAACACGGTGCCGCCCGCGGCCAGCTCGATCTTGCCCGCCTTCGGCTGCTTGGCGTCGGTGAATGCGCCCGCCTCGTGTCCGAACAGCTCCGACTCCAGCAATTCGGCCGGAATCGACGGGCAGTGCACCTTGATGAGCGGATAGTCGCGCCGGGGGCCCGCGTGATGAAGCCAGTGGGCGAGCAGGTCCTTACCCGTGCCGCTTTCGCCCTGGATCAGGACCGGGGTGCGCCCCTCGGCCAGGCGGCTGGCCAGCTTCAGGAGGTCGCGCATGGCGGGCGAGGCCGCGACCACGCCCGCCAGCTCGGGGACGGGGGTCAGGGCCGTCACTCCTTCATCTCCAGGCGCGCGGCGCCACCCCACAGGCGCTCGAGGTCGTAGAAGCTGCGCGTGCGGGGCGTGAAGATGTGCACGACGAAACCGGAGTAGTCCAGCAGGATCCACTCCTGGCGCGGATAGCCCTCCACGTGCTTGGGGCGCAGATCCTCGGCGCGCATCGCCTCCTGCACCGCATCCGCGATGGCGACGATCTGGCGCTGGGACGTGCCCGAGGCGAGGACGAAGTAGTCGGTGAACGCGGAGCCCTTGCGCAGGTCGAGGACGGCGACGTCCTCCGCCTTCTTGTCCAGGGCGGCCCGGGCCGCTTTCTTCACGGCGCCCGGCAGCCTCACCGGTACAGCCCCCGCTTCTCGATGTAGTCCGCGACGCCGCTGGGCACGAGATGCCGCACGCTGCGTCCGGCTCGTATCCGCTCGCGCAGGTCGCGGCTGGCGATGGGGAGCGCTGTGCCTTCGACGCGGTGCACGCGCTCCGCGGGCAGCGTGCCCGCGGGCGCGGGGATGCTGCCCGGCCGCTCCACCACCGCCACCGTACACAGCTCCAGCAGCCGCTCCGGCTCGCGCCAGTCCGCGATCATGGGCAGATTGTCGCTGCCGACGATGAGGACGACGTCCACTCCCGGACGCTGCTTGCGGATCAGGGCCACCGTCTCGACGGTGTAGCTCGGCCCTTCACGCGCGAGCTCGACGTCGGAAGGCACGAAGGCGCGTTCGGCGGCGGTGGCGAGGGCCACCATCGCATAGCGATCCAGGCCGGCCGCCGCCGGCTGCCCGCGGTGGGGCGGCCGGCCCGCGGGCACGAAGACCACCTCGTCCAGCGCCAGCGCCTCGCGCACGATCTCCGCCGCGCGCAGGTGGCCGATGTGGATGGGATCGAACATGCCGCCCAGCAGCCCGAGCTTCACGTCAGCTCGCTCGCGGGCAGGGCCTCCACGCGCGCGTCCGCGACGCGTGTGGCCAGGGCGCGCTTGAGCTCCAGGAGACCGTCGCCGGTCACCGCCGACACCGGCACCACCTGCAGCCCGAGCAAGCGCGCCTCTTCGCGCAAGGCGGGGAGAGGGTCCTCGTCGCCGAGCGCGTCGCGCTTGGTGGCGATGACGAGCTGCGGACGCTCCAGCATCTCCGCGTTCCATTCCCGCACCTCGTCGCGCACCGCCCTTAGGTCGTGCACCGGGTCGCGGCCGCTGAGGCCGGAAGCGTCCACCACGTGCAGGAGCACGCGCGTGCGCTCGACGTGGCGGAGGAACTGCAGGCCGAGGCCGGCCCCGGCATGTGCGCCCTCGATGATGCCGGGGATGTCGGCGGCCACGAAGGTCCGCTCGTCCACCTCCACCACGCCGAGGACGGGCGAGAGGGTGGTGAAGGGGTAATCGCCGACCTTCGGGCGCGCGGCGGAGATCGCGGCCAGCAACGTCGATTTGCCCGCGTTGGGGAAGCCGAGCAGTCCCACGTCGGCGATGAGCCGCAGGTCGAGCCGGACCCAGCGTTCCTGGCCGTCCTCTCCGGGCTCCGACTCCCGCGGCGCGCGGTTGCGGTTGGAGAGGTAGGAGCGGTTTCCGCGTCCCCCGCGGCCACCCTTGGCCAGGACCAGGCGGTCGCCCTCGCACAGCACCTCGCCGAGCGCTTCGCCCGTGCCTTCGTCGACGGCGGCGGTGCCGGGCGGCACTTGGATCAGCAGTTCGGCGCCCTCCGCCCCCGTGCGATTGCCGGGTCCGCCGTGGGTCCCGCGCTCGGCGCGGAACTCGGTGTGGTAGCGCAGGGGGAGGAGCGTGTTCTGGTGGGAGACGGCCACGAGGGCGACGTCGCCCCCCTTGCCGCCCACCCCTCCGTCAGGGCCGCCCTTCGGCACGTAGGGCTCCCGGCGGAAGCTGACGCATCCGCGGCCGCCGTCGCCGCCCTTCACGAAGATCTTGACCCGGTCGACGAACATGGGTCACCGAGGAATGTGTCCGGTCTCTCGACGGGGACACATTCCTAATCCATTTAGGAGTGTGGCCGAGTCAGCGCCCAGCGGCTACTCGGACACACTCCTAGCTGGCCGCGGGCTCAACGCTCACGCGCAGTCCGCGCGAGCCGTGGTCCTCGAACCGGACGAATCCATCCGCGAGGGCGAAGAGCGTGTGGTCCTTGGCCAGCCCGACGTTCTTCCCTGGCTTCCACTTGGTGCCGTGCTGGCGGAGGATGATCGTCCCGCCGCGGACGGCCTGGCCGCCGAAGCGCTTGACCCCGAGCCGCTGGGAATTGCTGTCGCGCCCGTTGCGGCTCGAGCCCTGCCCTTTCTTGTGCGCCATGGTCACGAACCTCGCAAAAAACTTGGAGCGGCTCGGCCTCCCGGGCCTGAGCCGCTCGTGGTGCCGACTCGACTTGGACTAGAGCGAGATGCTGTCGATCCTCAGCGCCGTGTAGCTCTGACGGTGGCCCCGCGTGCGCCGGTAGTGCTTGCGCTTCTTGTACTTGAAGACGCGGATCTTGTGGTCGCGGCCGAGGTCCAGCACCGTGGCCGCCACGGAGGCCTTGTCGATCAGCGGCGCGCCGACCTTCGTCTCGCCCTTCTCGCCTCCGACGAAGAGGACCTCGCCCAGAGTCACCTTCTCGCCCACGGGGGCTTCCAGGCGCTCGACGTAGATCGTGTCTCCCTGCGTGACCCGGTACTGCTTGCCGCCGGTCCTGATGATCGCGTACACCGCCCTAAGCCTCCTTCGCCCGAGCCCAAGCGAAACACTGGAGATTATCACGGGGTACAAGCGGATTTCAACCGTGGCCGCGGCCGGGACTCGACGCCATGGGGGGCCATCGAGGGGACGATTGGCAAGAGGACAAGCGGCTGGGGGGGTTAGCGCGAAGCGCGTAGGGGGGCCATCCAGCGCGGGAGGCGGCCCCCCCTGCATCAACTAAAAATCAAACCCGATCCAGAAGTCGAAGCGAGTCCCCTGGCTGGAGACCTTGAGGTCCGTCAGCTTCGACCAGTCGAAGTGCAGCGGATACCCGAGGAAGAAGAACTGCAGGCCGATGCCGTAGGACGCGCGTCCGTCCACCAGGTGGAAGCCGGAGACGGGCTCCCCGAACACCGGATCCTTGACGTAGGACACGCCGGGCGCGCTGGTGCCGAACCGGGAGTTGTCACCGCGGATCTTGGCCTGCCCGATCCCTCCGTACAGCGTTCCGCGCACGGGTCCCAGGATCCCGATCGGGGTCTTCATGAGATCGATGATGGGGATGCGCAGCTCGAGGTTCGCGAAGAACCCCTCGTTGCCGACGAAGGAGAGGTAGGGGTAGCCCCTCAGCTCCATGTTCCCGCCGAAGTAGAAGATGTCGGGCGCCTGGCCCATCGACTTGAAGCCGCGGATCCGTCCCGCGAGCACGCCGGAGCCGCCGAACCGGATGTACTTGCGGGCGTCGAGGTCGAGCGTGCGACGCGAGAGCCACGAGCTGACGCCGGGGGCGAAGGTGAAGCCGAGGCGGTAGGTGTGGCCGGTCAGGGGCCCGAACTCCCGGAAGCGGGTCGTCTCCGCGACGAGGGAGAGGGAGACGGGGGCGATGGTGCCGTTGTTGAGGAAGAACTGGGTCCCCTGCGCGGCCGCCGCCTGCTGGGCATCCTGCTGCGCGAAGGCGTTCTCGAACTGCTCGCGCACGCGGACGATGCCGGTGTTGAGCTCGAGCCGCCGGAACTTGTCGAGCGGGTACTGCGCGATGAGCAGGCCGCCGGTGACGCGCTGGGTGGCGAAAGCGCCCTCCCGGAAGAAGCTCGTCTGCAGGGCATAGGGCGAGGCGTAGAAGAACTGCGTGTTGTCGAACGCGCTGATCCCGTACTGCAGGCGATGGCCGAGGTCGAGGTACGTCCCCTCGTAGCTTCGGAACTCGCGCAGGCTCAGCGCGGTGACCGTGAAGTTCTTGTCTCCGAGCACGTCGGAGAGGGCGATCTGGCTGCCGCCGAAGAAGTCGCCTCCGGACGTCACCCCCACGTTGAGGGGCGGGCGTCCCTCGAGGAAGAGCTTCTCGAACAGGTGCTTCTTGCGCTTGTTCTCCGTCACCACCTGGTGGGTCACGTCGGGCTGGAAGTCGACGAGGTCCTCGGAGGCGACCTGGACCTCCTGATCGACCTCCTTCATCGGCTCCGTGAGCTCGATCGACTGCAGGCGGTACTCGCCCTTGAAGTAGCTGATGAACCCGAGACGGGTGGCGGAGCCGCCGTGGATGGGCGCGGGCGCGGTGTTGCCTCCCAGCGCATCCGTGTACTGGCGCACCGCGCCCGTGCGCAGGTCGAGGCTGCGCACGTTGTAGATGTCGTCGTCCTCGGTGGACGAGTAGTAGAGGGTGTTCCCGTCCTCGGAGAAGTGCGGCGCGTTGTCGTCGTAGCTGCCGAAGGTGAGCTGGGTCTTGTGCTCGGGGTGGTCGAGGGGGAGGACGTAGATCTTGTCGTGGCCGCTGATGCGACGCGTGTAGGCGATGAGCTTGCCGTCGGGCGAGACCTGCGGGTCCCGGTCGGCGAAGGCGTCGGCGGTGAGGTTCTTCACCGCGCCCGTCTCCAGGTCGATCAGCCAGATGTCGCCGACGGCTTCCTTCAGGGCGGCGAAGACGGCGTGCTTGCCGTCGGGCAGCAGGCACGGCGCCTGCGCCTGATCGAGCGCGACGGGGACGCGGCGGACGATGTCGCCGTTGAGCACCGAGACCTGGTACAGGCTGCGGCGCTTCCCCTTGCGGGCGAAGAAGGCCACGGTGTCGCCCTTGGGGTCGAAGTCGATCGAGCGCCCGGCCACGAACTCGTCGTTGATCGAGATGTCCTCGTAGCGGTTCGTGTATCCCTTGGTGAGGTTCTTGATGACGCTGCCGTCCTTGGTCGAGAGCAGGATCAGGTCCGCCTCCCCCTCCGACCGGTTGCCGCTGATGGCCGCCACCACCTCGCCAGACGGGCTGGGCGTGAAGGCGAAGACCTGGGTGAAGGACGTCTTCTCCTGGTTGGGCGAGAGGTCCTTGCCGTAGTCCGTCGGGCGCTGCTTGTCGCGGAAGGGCTTGAAGCGCTCCTTGAGCCACTTCTCGAACTGTTCGTCGAACTCGTCCGGCTTCATGCGGAAGGCCTGCATGTAGATGTCTTCCATCCCGCCGCCCACGATGTTCTTGCGGAAGGTGTAGATGAACTGCCGGATGCCTTCCTTGCCGAACCGCGCCTCGATGAACTCGAAGGCGGCGTGGCCGAGGTTGTAGACCACGCGGGGATTGGAGTACCCGCCGTACTCCTCGAACCGGCTGATCTTGGGCACCTGCTCCGTCACCGCCGCGTCCCGGATGCTCATGAGGTCCAGCGAATCCCACATCCCCCGCTCGTATTCCGACAGCCCTTCATCCAGCCAGAGAGGGATGGAGCGCTGCACGAGGCTGCGTGGGATGAGGTCGAAGGCGAAGACGTGGGTCAGCTCGTGGGTCAGCAGGCCCTGGAGGCGGTCCGGCGGTTCGTCGATGGGAACGACCATGCGGCCGCGTACGGGCTCGGAGAACGCGAGCACGCCTTCGGGCACGATGTCCGGGAAGAGGTTGGTCTGCTCGAACTCGGAGTGGGTCTTGTACAGGATGAGGGGGATGGCGAAGTGCAGCTCGTGCTTGAGGTCACCCGACACCTTCTGGTACGCGCTCTCCGCGTACGACACGACGCGGCCCAGGTGCTGCTCGAACTCCGGGTAGTAGTAGACCTCGAAGTGCGGGCTCTTGTAGACACGCCAGGCGAAGCTGTCGTAGGCGACCTTGTTCTTCCCGTAGTAGGGGACGAACTGGGCGCGGGCGGGCGGAGCCGCCGCGAGGAGGAGGACGACGAGGGATCCCACCAGGAACCCCCGCACGGGCCCGGCGCGGCGGTCGGTCATTTGGTTCTTCCTTCGGCCTATCTGAGGAGGACCCGCGTGCCTCGGACCTTCTGGGGCGAGATGACACCCAGGAAGTTCGGGATGAGCCGGTCCATGAGCTCGAAATACGACGAGAGCGGCGAGATCTTCTGCTCCTCGCCGTAGAGGACCTCTTCCGTGAACTTCTCCTTGTGCAGGTTCTGGCCGGTGCGACCGTCGATGAAGTAGAACTCGGCGGAAAGCGAAAATCCCTTACGCTCCAGGTAACGGTTGGCGCGGATCAGCCGCGGCCGGGTCGAGCCCGGATCGCGCACCACGCGCTCCTCGGACTGGAACCCGGAGCGGTTCTGCTCCTCGAAACCCACGCGCCCGGTCACGATGAGCGGGCTTTGGAACTCCTCGCCCACCTTGCGCCAGTATTCCGCGTCCTGCAGCACGCGGTCGGTCTCCAGCTTGTACTGCTCCTTCTCCTGCTTGTTGTACTTCCCCCCCTCGCCCAGCTTCTCCAGCGCCTGCTCCAGCGCGTCCTGCAGGGGGGGATGATCGGGCTCGAGCACCTGCAGCTTGCTGTTGGACCGGAGCTGGTTCTGCAGAAGGCGCGAGGTCTCGGATCCGAGCTCCACGTCGCTCTCGCCCAGGTCGGTCACGAAGCCCGCCACCAGGACGCGGCGGAAGCGGGAGACGTCGATCTTGGACTGGACGGGCGTCTCCACCGGCACCTCGACGACGGTGGCACAGCCCCACCCTCCCAGGAGCGCCGCGAGCGCGACGCTATGGAGTGGGCGGAGGTGCCGGGGTCGGGGTGGGAGTGACGGTTGGTTTCTTCTTGCGATTGCGCTTGTCATCGGCCTCGCGGAACAGGTCGTAGTTCTGCTGGATGTAGAGATTCCCCGGCTTGAGCTTGAGGGCACGGTCGAAGGCCTCGCGCGCCTTCGCGAAGTCCCCCTGCTGCTCGAGAGCGACGGCCAGGTCGTTGAGCGCTTCCGCGTTGTCGGGGTTGAGGGCGACCGCGCGCTCGAACCGAAAGCGGGCCTCGCTCCAGAGCCCGCGCCGCGCCACTTCGATCCCGAAGCCGAGCTCTCCCTCGGAGGAGGCGGCCGTCTGGCTGGCAGAAGGGGCGAGCAGGACGACGAGGAGCGGCAACACCGAAACCATGAACGTTCTCCGGAGCCCGGCTGAAATCTTAGCTGTCGTCGCTGGCCAAAAGCAAGGCGGGTGCCAACGCCTCCGCGGCCGCGGCGCACGACGCGTGCGGGATTCGGTCACGGCCTCCCCGGCGGAGGCGGCCTTTCTGTCCGGGAGGTGGGACACGGTTGTGTCCAGACGCGGACATTCTCTCGCCGCGCCGCCGCTACGCGTCGCCGCGCTCCTCGTTGGACCTTGACAGGAGGGGGGTCGCCCGTAGAATGAGGCCCCTTTCGGCGGCCCCGGAAGGAGAAAGGCGGCCGGCCGCGGCGCACGACCTGCTCACTCTCGCACTCCTTCCTCGCCTGGCCCCGCGGGCGTTCCGGACCCTTGCCGAGCGGGGGCCCCTGCGCGATGCGCTCGCCGATCCCGACGCACACGCCGACGTCTTGAAGGAGGAAGCGCTCGCCCTGCTCCGCAGTGGCGAAGCGCAGCGGCGAGCCCAGGACGAGCAGCGCCGAGCGGACGCGCTCGGCATCCGCATCGTGGGCTGCGACGAGCCCGATTACCCGTTGCTCCTCACCGAGATCTTCGACCCTCCCCCCGTGCTGTACGTGCGTGGACGGCTCGACGGGCACGAGGGCGAGCGGAGCGTGGCCGTCGTGGGCGCGCGGGCCGCGACGCCTTCGGGACGAGCCCTGGCCCGCGCGATGTCACGAGAGCTCGCGGCGGCGGGCGCCACCATCGTTTCCGGCCTGGCGCGCGGCATCGACACCGCCGCCCATCAGGGCGCGCTCGACGCGAGCGGACGCACGGTCGCGGTGCTCGGGTGCGGTCTCGATCGGGTCTACCCGCCGGAGAACGCCGCCCTGGCGCGGGCGATCGAGGCGGACGGGGCGATCGTGTCCGAGTTCCCCCTGGCCACTCCGCCCCTGCCCCACCACTTCCCGCAGCGGAATCGCCTGATCGCCGGCTGGTCGCGCGGCGTGGTCGTGGTGGAGGCGGCGCGCCGCAGCGGCGCCCTCAACACCGCGCGCACCGCGGCCGACGAGGGACGCGACGTGATGGCCGTGCCTGGCCATCCTTCGCAAGCGGCCTGGGAAGGGACCAACCAGCTTCTCCGGGATGGGGCCGCGCTCGTCCGCGATGCCCGCGACGTGGCCGCCGAGCTGGGGTTCGAGCTGCCCGACCCGGGCACGCAACCCATTCAAGACCCGCTGCTTGCCGCTTTGCGGCGGGACGCCCCTTTGAGCCTGGAAGCCCTCCAGGCCCGGAGCGGGCTTGAAACGCCAGAACTGCTGGCCCGTCTGAACCAACTGGAGCTGCGCGACGAGGTCCGCCGCCTTCCGGGGGCCCTCTTCGTGCGGCACCATTGACACAGGCGTCATCTTCTTACTAGGCCTACTGGGGACAGGAGGGACGTGGCCAAGAACCTCGTGATCGTCGAGTCGCCGGCCAAGGCGAAGACGATCAACAAGTATCTCGGGAAGGACTTCAGCGTGAAGGCCTCCATGGGACACGTCCGCGACCTGCCCAAGAAGAAGCTGGGCGTGGACGTCAAGAAGGGGTTCGCCGCCGAGTACGAGGTCCTCCCCACCCGCAAGAAAGTCCTCGACGAGCTCAAGGCCGCGGCCAAGGACGCGGACACCATCTTCCTGGCCGCCGACCCGGACCGCGAGGGCGAGGCGATCTGCTGGCACCTCTCGGAATCCCTGGGTGTGCGCAGCAAGAAGAAGTTCAAGCGCGTGGTCTTCAACGAGATCACCAAGAAGGCCATCGACCTCGCTTTCCAGAACCCCGGCGAAGTGGACGAGAAGAAGGTCGACGCGCAGCAGACGAGACGCATCCTCGACCGGCTCGTCGGCTACAAGGTCAGCCCCGTCCTCTGGGAGAAGGTGCGGCGCGGGCTCAGCGCCGGACGCGTGCAGTCGGTCGCCCTCAAGCTCATCTGCGACCGCGAGCGCGAGATCCGCGCGTTCGTGGCCGAGGAGTACTGGACGGTGGCCGCGCACCTGGAAGCTTCCGAGCCGCCGCCTTTCGTCGCGAACCTCGTCAAGAAGGACGGCAAGAACGTCGAGATCGGCAACGGCGACCAGGCGGGCGCGGTGCGCCGCGACCTGGAAGCGGCCCCCTTCACCGTCGCGAAGGTCCAGAGGAAGGAGCGCCGGCGCCATCCGGTGCCGCCGTTCATCACCTCCAAGCTGCAACAGGAAGCCTTCAAGAAGCTGCGCTTCTCCGTGAAGAAGACCATGCAGGTGGCGCAGCGGCTCTACGAGGGGGTGGAGCTCGGCCCCGACGGCTCCGTCGGGCTCATCACCTACATGCGTACGGACTCCACGCGCATCTCCAACGACGCCCTGGCCGCGGTGCGCGAGAAGATCGGGCAGACCTATGGCACCGAGTACCTGCCCGAGAAGCCGAATTTCTATCGCAGCAAGAAGGACGCGCAGGACGCGCACGAAGCCATCCGCCCGAGCTATCCGGAGCGGGATCCCGACTCCATCAAGCGCTACCTGTCGAAGGACGAGTACGCGCTGTACAAGCTGATCTGGAACCGCTTCGTCGCTTCGCAGATGCTGCCCGCGGTGTACGACGAGACCATCGCCGACATCATTACGAGCGCCCCCCCCACACCCCCCTCATATCTCCTGCGCGCGAAGGGCTCCACCCTCCGGTTCAAGGGCTTCCTCGCCGTCTACGAGGAGACGCCGGACGAGAAGCAGGAGACCAAGCCCAAGGACGAATCGGCGCCGGCGGACGACACCGCGCCCGAAGACGCGGCCGCCCAGCTGCCCCCGCTCAAGGAGGGGGACCGCCTCACCCTGAAGAAGCTCGACACCGACCAGCACTTCACGCAGCCGCCGCCGCGCTTCAGCGAGGCGAGCCTGGTGAAAGAGCTGGAGGAGAACGGGATCGGCCGCCCGTCCACCTACGCCTCCATCATCGGGACCATCGAAGCCCGCGACTACGTGGAGAAGCGCGAGGCCAAGCTCTACCCCACCGAGCTCGGCTTCCTCGTGACCGATCTCCTCGTCGAGCACTTCCAGGACATCATGAACGTCGAGTACACGGCCGCCCTCGAGCAGGAGCTCGACGAGATCGAGGAAGGCAAGGACAACCTCCTCAACACCCTCAATCAGTTCTGGAAGAAGTTCGAGAAGGATCTCAAGAAGGCCTCGAAGGAGATGAAGGACGTCAAGCGCATGGAAGAGCAGACGGATGAGGTCTGCGACAAATGCGGCAAGCCGATGGTCCTCAAGTGGGGCCGCTACGGGAAGTTCCTCGCCTGCTCCGGCTATCCCGACTGCAAGAACACGCGGCAGCTCGCGGGGGTCGAAGGAGACGGCGGGCCGGAGCTGCACGAGGACGTGGCCAAGGAGGTCTGCCCCAACGACGCCCAGCCGATGGTGCTCAAGAAGGGCCGCTTCGGTCCCTTCCTCGCCTGCAGCAACTATCCGGAATGCAAGGTCACGAAGCGGCTCGTACGCGGCGCGGAGGGCAAGCTGCAGGTCGAGCAGCTCCAGCCCATCGACGAGGCCTGTCCGGAGTGCACGAAGCCGCTCATGTGGCGCCGCGGTCGCTTCGGCCCCTTCATCGCCTGCAGCGACTATCCCAACTGCAAGTACATAAAGAAGAAGGAAGCGAAGGAGATCGGGCTCGGCTGCCCCGAGTGCGGACAGGGGCAGGTGGTCGAGCGGAAGGGCCGGTGGGGCCGCTCGTTCTACGGCTGCAAACGTTATCCGGACTGCAAGTTCACGGCGTACCATCGGCCCATCGGCGAGCCGTGCCCCGACTGTGGCCGCCCGTACCTGCTGGAGAAGGAGACCAAGAAGGAAGGCAAGGTCATCTTCTGCGGGAATGAGGCGTGTCATTACAAGCGGGAGGCGGCGTAGCTCGGTCGGGCGTTGGCCGCTTGTAAGAAGTATTAAGTCAGGGGGGGCACTTGCGCCTCACCCCGACGGGCGCTGTGCGACCCCCCCTGAAACCCCCCTCGCTCGTCGCCGCGCTGCGCGCGCCGCCGAGCTCTCGGTCGGTTGCCGGGCCGCATCGTGCGGATGCTAGATGGCGCACCTTGCGGCAATCACCGCGGGCCGGCGCCTTGCCCTGCGCATGGTCCACCGATCCACCGCGCGCTATGATCGCGGACGGGTATGACTGAGCGGGTCACCATCGTCGGGGGCGGGCTCGCGGGGAGCGAGGCGGCCTGGCAGCTCGCGCGGCGCGGGGTGTCGGTCGATCTCTTCGAGATGCGGCCCGTGCGTCAGACGCCGGTGCACCAGACCGGCGACCTCGCGGAGCTGGTGTGTTCGAACAGTCTGCGCGGCAACGCGCTCGACCAGGCGGCGGGCCTCCTCAAGGAGGAGATGCGCCGGATGGGGTCGTTGATCATCCGCGTGGCCGACGAGGTGCGGGTGCCCGCGGGCAGCGCGCTGGCCGTGGACCGCGAGCTGTTCGCGCGCCGGGTCACGGAGGCGGTGGCCGCCCTTCCCGACGTCAGGCTCCATCGCGAGGAGATGCCGCGCATCCCGGAAGGGCCGGTCGTGATCGTGGCCAGCGGTCCCCTCACCTCCGACGCGCTGGCCGCGGAGATCGCCGCCTTCGTCGGCCAGGCCCACCTCTATTTCTACGATGCCGTGAGCCCGGTGGTGGACGCGGAAACCATCGAGTTCGCGCGGACGTTCCGCGCCTCCCGCTACGGAAAGGGAGGCGACGACTACGTCAACTGCCCGCTGGACGAGGAAGAGTATGACGCGTTCTATCGCGCCCTCACCACCGCGGAGTGCGCGGAGCTGCACGCCTTCGACCACGAGTTCTTCTTCGAGGGGTGCCTGCCCGTCGAGGTCATCGCCAGCCGCGGCCGTGACACGCTGCGGTTCGGTCCCATGAAGCCGGTGGGCCTGGTCGATCCGCGCACCGGACGCCGGCCCTTCGCGGTCGTGCAGCTCCGGCAGGACAACCTCGCGGCCAGCCACTTTTCCGTCGTGGGATTCCAGACCCAGCTCAAGTGGGGCGAGCAAAGGCGCGTGTTCCAGATGATCCCGGGGCTGGCCCACGCGGAGTTCGTACGCATGGGGATGATCCACCGCAACACCTACGTGAACGCCCCTTCGACGTTGGAGCCGACGTTCGAGACGCGCCAGCGCCGGGGGCTCTTCTTCGCGGGGCAGATGTCGGGCGTGGAGGGCTACGTCGAGTCCGCGGCCTCCGGCCTGCTCGCGGGCGTGGGCGCCGCCTTCCGGGCCCGTGGGGAAGAGCCGGTCGCCTTTCCGGAGGACACCGCGCTGGGCGCCCTCGGCCGCTACATCGGGCGCAGCGACCCCAAGCACTACCAGCCCACGAACATCGCGTTCGGGCTGCTGCCGGAGCTGCCGCGGCGCGTCCGCGACAAGGCGCGCAAGCGCATGGCCATGGCGGAGCGGGCCCTGGGCAGCCTGGAGAGGTTCCAGTCCCGCCTGGGCCGCCTCGAGTCTTCCCCGGCTCCGCTCCCCGCCGTCTCCCGAGGGTGACGTGCAGGCGGAGATTGCCGCCTTCCTCCGCCATCTGGACCGCGAGCGCAACGCATCGCCGCACACCGTCCGCGCCTACGGGGAAGACCTCGCCCAATTCGCCCGTCATGTGCGGGCCGAGCTCGGACGGGACGGCCACCCGCGCGACGTCGACCACCTCCTGATCCGGGCCTTCCTGGCCCGCCTGCACCGCCAGGGAGTGAAACCCGTCTCCGCGGCGCGAAAGCTCGCCACCCTCCGCACGTTCTTTCGGTATCTCTGCCGAGAAGGAGTACTCGACCGCAACCCGGCCCGGTCGCTGCTCTCGCCGCGGCTGGAAAGGCGGGTCCCGACGTACCTCGACGAGCGGGATGTCGCCCTCCTCGTGGAGATGCCCGGCGAGGGGGCGGCCGCCGTGCGGGGCCGAGCCATCCTGGAACTGCTCTATGCTACGGGCATCCGGTGTTCCGAGTTGGTCGGCCTGGACGTCTCCGAGATCGACCGGTCGGCGCGGATGATCAGAGTGCTGGGTAAAGGCAGAAAAGAACGCATCGTGCCCTTCGGCGGCCGCGCGGGAGCGGCGATCGACACCTACCTGCCCGTTCGCCACCAGTCACGGCCGCGAACGGATGCCCTGTTCGTCAATGCGCGAGGCGGGCGTCTCAGCGACCGGTCCGTCCGCATCCTGGTCGCGAGGCGCGTGAAGGCAGTGGCACTTGCGCGTCGGGTCAGTCCCCATACCCTGAGGCACAGCTTCGCGACCCACCTGCTCGAGCGAGGTGCGGACCTGCGCGCCATACAGGAGCTGCTCGGGCACGCGAGCTTGTCCACGACTCAGCGATATACGCATGTCAATATGCGCCATCTTATGGAGATTTACAATAAAGCTCACCCACGGTCCAAATAAATCTGGAGATAGACAGGAACAAGACCGCAGAGGCACCGCCCACGTCCAATACCATCGGAAACATGACCCCCACCGACGAAGATCTGGTTGTGGCCTTCCAGTCCGGGGACATTCCCGCTTTCGATCAACTCGTTCGCCGCTGGGATCGGAAGATCCAGGGCGTCATCTATCGCCTGGTGGGGAATCACGACGAGGCCCGCGACCTCAGCCAGGAGGCGTTCCTCAAGGCCTACCGCGCTCTGGGTACCTTCAAGAAGGAAGCGCGCTTTTCGTCCTGGCTCTACCAGATCGCCATCAACGCGACCCGCGACCGCCTGCGTCGCCGTCGTCGGCGGACGGACCTGAGCCTGGACGACGTCGAAGAGAAAGGCGAGAGCTCGCTGCGCGATGGGGCGCCGAGCGCCCTCGACCTGATCGAATCGAGCGATCTCTCTCGCGTCGTCGATGCCGCCATGGCGGCGCTGCCGGAAGAGCAGCGCGAGGTGGTGATCCTCAAGGAATACCAGGGGCTCACGTTCCCCGAGATCGCGGAGACCCTGGACGTACCGCTCTCGACGGTGAAGACCCGCCTGTATCGTGGGCTCGGGCAGTTGCGGATCCGACTCGAACGGCAGGGCATCCGCGGGGGTGCCGCCGTGCCCGTTCCCAGCGCATGAAGGAACAAGGAGACGTGATGGACTGCGAGGCAATTCGGGACGACATGCTGGACGTGCTCTACGGCGAAGGCGGAGAGGCCGCCGCGCGGCGCCTCGAGGCGCATCAGGCAACCTGCGGGGAGTGCCGGCGGGAGATGGCGGAGCTCCGCCGCCTCCGCGCCGACCTGTCCCACTGGCGGCTCCCCGAGCCGCTCCTCGCGCGTCCCGCCGCTCCCGCGCGGTCCCGCCGCCTGCCCCTGGCCCTCGCCGCCGCGGCCATCCTGATCCTGGCCTCCACCGCGGGGCTCGGACTGGCCGGTGCCGAGGTGCGGTACGACCAAAGCGGCCTCTCCGTGCGCCTGGGCCGCGGAACCGACGCGCGCGCTCTCGCGGACCTCGAGAGGCGCCACCGCGAGGAGCTGGCCGCGCTGCGCGCCGAGCTGGCCGCCGTCCGTCCGCCCGACGACCGGCAGCTCCTGCGCACGGTGGCGGACATGATCCGCGAGAGCGAGTCGCGCCAGGACGAGGCCCGCCTGGCCAGCTTGCGCGTCCTCCAGCAGCGGGCCGAGACCCAGCGCCAGTACGACCTCGCGCGCATGAGCGCAGGCCTCTCGTACCTCGACGGCAAAGCGGGCCTGCAGGCGGCGCGCACGACGGAGCTCGTCGGCCATCTGCTCCAGGCCTCGCAGCAGAAGTAGGGAGCCGACGACCAATGAACCCGCGCTCCGCTCTCGCTCTCGTCGGCCTGCTCGCCGGCCCGTCCCTGCCCGCGCAGACCCCGGATCCGAGCCCGCCGGCGTCCCCGGCCCGGGCGGAGCTGGAGGACCTGCGCACCGCGTTGGAGACGGCGATCGGGCGGCCCAGTCGAATGGGCCTCGCGCCCGGCGCGCGCGCCACCGGGCGGGTGTACCGGTTGAAGGGCTACGGCGCCGTCATCGTCCTGGCGCCGCTCGCCCTCCCCGCGCGTCCCTTCGTCGTGCACGGGAATCGTCCCGGCGCTCCGCCCGCCCTCCCCCCGGCGGGCGCGCTGGGCTCGCGCGTCGTGATCACCGTGCCCGAGGGAACCTTCGACGTGGGCATCGACCTCGGCGCCCTCGAGCGCGAGATGGAAGTGCAGATGGCGGCCCAGGCCGCCGCGCTGCGCGACATGGAATCCGCGCAGCGGGAATGGACGCGCGCCCGCGTCGAGGAGATGCGCCAGCACCTGCGCCTCGTCGAAGACCAGGCGGAAGCGTTCCGGCTGGAGGCCGAGCGCGCCCGCCGCAAGGCGGAACGGGAGGTGCGGACGCGCCTGACGCCTCCGCCCGCGCCCGTCGCTCCGCCCCTTCCCGCCGTGCCCGAGGCCCCCTTGGTGGACCTCGAGGTGCCGCCGCCGCCGGAGCCGCCGGACGCGCCCCCACCGTGGCGCTTCTGGTTCGACGTCACCGACGAACCCGACGCGCCCGACGGGCCCGACGGCGTGGACACGCCCGATGCCGACGCGCTCGTGGCCTCGGTGCGTGAGCGCCTGGTCTCGGGGCTCGACGCCTACCGGCGCCCGCTCGCCTCGCTGCGGCCGGACGAGTTCGTGACCGTCGCCGTCGACCTCGTCCCCGACCTCTTCCTGCGCGCGCGGCCCACGCGTACCCTGCTCGTGCGGGTGCGTGCGGGCGATCTCCAGGAGCACCGGGCCGGCCGCCTTTCCGGGCCGGAGCTGCGCAAGCGCGTCGAGTTCGAGGAGAACTAGGGTCTACGTCCCCGTCGTTCCCGCCGACCGATGGAGGAGGATCGCGGTGAGGACGGCCAGGCTGCCGTCGGTGACCGCGAAGAGGAGGAAGGTCGACGGCGAGCCGTGCTGGAAGTGGTCGAGCACGAAGAGCGCCGCCCCCAGACCCTTGGCCAGCACACCCGCGACCCACAGATAGCCCCGCCGCGCCTCCACGTCACGCGCGGCCCAGAAGTAACCCGCGGCCAGGGCCAGCGTGAACACGCCGTTGAGCTGCGCGTTGATGAG
>WNGB01004793.1_pt1 | contig 20430 bp, 20 predicted proteins | sample 5400681 | NCBI WGS metagenome assembly WNGB01 (sample SAMN13153367, study PRJNA577476) | soil metagenome | isolation source: 115 cm soil or saprolite under grassland replicate 2 | place: USA:California | collected 2016-06-15
GCAGACACGCGCCGCTGCGCGCGGGCAGCGGCTGCTGTCGATCGTCAACCCGACCGACCGGCCGATCGTGCAGATCATCCTGCGCAAGGACCTGGTGCCGGCGAATTTCAACCCGACCATGTCGCTGGCCGAGCGCACGCGCCTCATGCGCGGGCGCACCATCGCGGTCGACGCCATCGGCTCGATCCTGCACGCCTTCCCGCTGATGCTCGCCAGGCGCGCCGGCTTCGACGCCAGCGATATCCGCATCTCGCCGATGGCGCCGCCGACCGCGCTGGCGGCCTTCCAGACCAAACAGATCGACGGCTTCGCCATGTCGATGCCGTGGCCGGTCGCGCCGGTGCTCGAGGGCACCGCCACGCTGATCGTGAGCGGGCCGGACGGCGACCCGCCCGACATGAAGCCGTTCGGCATGGCGACGCTGATCACCAAGCCGGAGACCTGCGAGCGTCGCAAATCGGTCTGTCAGAAGATGGGCCGCGCCATGGTCGAGGCGGTCGCCTATCTGCTCGATCACCCGGCCGAGTCGCTGGCGCTGCTCAAGAAGCGGTTCGCGACGCTCGACGACAAAGTGTTGGCGGCGGGCTTCGACCAGATCCGCAAGTCGACGCCGCGCTCGCCGGTGACGCTGCGCGCCGCGCTCGAGAACGGCGAGATCTACAGCATCGAGGCCGGCCTGTTGAAGCCCGAGGACAAGCTCAAGTCCTACGACGGGCTGTATACGGATGAGTATGTGAAGTAACCGTCCGTATGGATTTGCAAGGGCCTATCCCCGTTCGTCCCCGCGAAAGCGGGGACCCAGGGCCACACGCACTGATGTAAAGACTGGGTCCCCGCCTTCGCGGGGACGAACGGAGTTTGGCTTACGGCCTGTCATCCAATCTCACGACCGCTCATCCACCACCGTGCTGCGCAGCGTACCGATACCGGTGATCTCGACCTCGAGCACGTCGCCGGGCTTCATCCAGACCTGCGGGTTGCGGCGGTGGCCGACGCCTTCGGGCGTGCCGGTCGCGATCACGTCGCCGGGCGCGAGCTCGGTGAAATCGGAGCAGAACGCGATGATCTGCGGGATCGAGTAGATCAGCAGATCGGTGGCGGAGCGCTGCATCTCCTTGCCATTGAGCCGCGTCGTGAGGGTGAGTTTCGTCGGGTCCGGAATCTCGTCGGTCGTCACCAGCCAGGGGCCGAGCGGCCCGGTGCCGGGAAAGTTCTTGCCGGAGGTGACCGAGAACTTCTGGTAGTCGCGCACGCTGCCGTCGACGAAGCAGGTGTAGCCGGCGACGTGGTCGAGCGCGCGCTCGGCCTTGATATGGCGCCCGCCGCGCCCGATCACGACCGCAAGCTCGCCCTCGAAATCGAAGTTCTGCGACACGGTCGGGCGCACCAGCTCGCCCTCGTGGCCGACCAGCGTGTTGGTGCGGCGGATGAACATGCTCGGCTGCTTGGGAATGTCGCGGCCGGTTTCCGTGGCGTGCGCGCGGTAGTTGACGCCGGCGCAGACGATCAGCTCCGGATCGGGAATGACCGGGAGAAGCGTCACGTCCTTGAGCGCGTGATCGGGCTTGGCGCCCGGCGCGGCGTCCTTGATCTTGCCGAGCAGGCCCTTGCTGAGCGCCGCGCGCAGGCTCGCGACGCCCACGCGCTCGTTCATCGCGACGACGCCGTCGCCGGTCACGACCCCGAACAGGTCGCGCCCGTTCGCCTTGAAGCTTGCCAGTTTCATGTCCGTCGCCCCTCGTTCGTTCCTAGACTTCCATCTCGCGTTCGACCGGCCGCCAGCGCAGCGCCCAGCGCTCGACCAGGTTGACGATCCCGTTGATCGCCAGCACCAGCGCGATCGCGATCACGACCCCGGCGAACACGCCGGTGGTGTCCGCCACCTGCCGCGCCTGTTCGATAGACCGGCCGACGCCCTGCGTCGAGACCAGGAATTCGCCCACGATGGTGGCGCTGACCGCGCGCGGGAACGCGATCTTGAGGCCGGTGAAGAAGAACGGCAGCAGCGAGGTCCAGATGATCTCGCGCGCGATCACCCGCTCGTTCGCCCCGATGATGCGCGCCATGTTGATCAGGCGCTGGTCGACGCCGCGGATGCCGGCGAAGGTCGTGATGAACAGGATGTAGAACACAACTAATGCAACGACGACCAGCTTGGGCAGGTCGCCGATCCCGAACCACAGGATCAGCCAGGGCGCCAGCGCGTATTTCGGGATTCCCATCGAGGCCATGATGTAGGGCTCGACCGCTTGCGTGGCGCGCGGCGAGCGCCGCAGCAGGAACGGGATCAGCACGCCGAACACCGCCGCGATCGCGAAGCCAGCGGCCGAGACCCGCATGGTCGCCGCGATGTCGGCCGCCATCTGCCCGCTCAGCGCCATCGTGCCGATCCGCTTGATGACGTCGAGCGGCGGCGCCATGAACAGCGGCCCGAGCGTGCGCGCGCCGTACTCCCAGGCCGCGATGATCGCGGCGGCCACCAGCAGCCGGCCGCCATGCACCGCCCATTTGCCTGAGGCGACGCCGGCTTCTGGATCAGTCTCGACGGCGATCTCAGCCACGGCGGTTGCTCTCGAGATTGTCCGCACCACGGGCCGCGAAGGCGCTCTGCTCCCTCCCCCGCTTGCGGGGGAGGGGTGGGGAGGGGGTGAGCGGAGGCGTTCGTGCGTGCGTGCTCCCTCCCTGTCGCTCCCCCGCAAGCGGGGGAGGGGACGTTGCGGCGCGCATCCTCGCTACGTGAGACACGTATGCGTCTCTGGCATCCGAGAATGTAAGATCACACCTCATTGCACGTCCGCCCGGATCTTCTCGTAGGTGGCAGCGAAGCCTTCGAGTGCGAAAATATCCTTCACGTTGCGCGGGCGGGGAATCGGGATCGCGTGCTCGGCGGCGATGCGCGACGGCTGCTTGCTGAGCACCAGCGCGCGGTCGCCGAGCGCGATCGCCTCGGTGATGTCGTGGGTGACGAAGATGATGGTCTTTCGCCCGAGGTCCCAGAGCTTGAGCAGATCGGCCTGCAGCTGCGTGCGGGTCTGGGCGTCGACCGCCGCGAACGGCTCGTCCATCAGGATCACCGGCGGGTCATAGACCAGGGTGCGGATCAGCGCGGTGCGCTTGCGCATCCCGCCGGAGAGCTCGTGCGGATAGTAGCGCTCGAAGCCGGCGAGCCCGACCGCGCGAATCAGCATCTCCGCCCTGGCGCGCGTCTCGTCGTTGAGGCGAGCTTGCACCTCCAGCGCAAACAGGACGTTGTCGAGCGTGCTGCGCCACGGCAGCAGGTTGTCGTCCTGGGTCACATAGCCGATGCGGCGGTCGAAGCCGGGCTTGAGCGCGCGCGGATCGCGGGTGGTGACGCTGGCGCCGTTGAACACGATCTCGCCCGCGGTCGCGGTGTCGATCTGCGCGATGATATTCAGCAACGTCGACTTGCCGGCGCCCGAGGGCCCGACGATGGTCAGGAACTCGCCGTCGCGCACCGAAAACGACAGGTCCTGGATCACCCACGGCGACGGCTCGCGGCCCTGGCGCTGGGCGAAGCGCTTGCCGAGCTTGCGCACCTCCAGGAGCGTCGCGGCGGACACCGCTCAAGTCTCCATCATGGATTGGATCGGCGGCCGCCAGCGCAGCAGCATCGCTTCGAGCGCGCTCATCAGCCCGTTGGCGGCCAGCACGAGCAGCGTCGCCGCCGCGATCGCGGCGAACACGCTGGTGGTGTCGAAGTTCATCGCACCGGTCTGCACCAGGTAGCCGAGCCCGCGGTTCGACGAGATCAGCTCGGCGATCACGGCGGCGGCGATCGCGTAAGGCACCGCGATGCGGAAGCCGGCGAAGATGTTGGGCACCGCGCCCGGCATCACGATGTGGCGGGCGATGTGCCATTCGCTGGCGCCGGCGATCTGCGCCATCTGCACGAGCCGCAGGTCGAGCGCGCGCACCCCCGCCAGCGTCGCGAAATAGACGATGAAGAACACGACGCTGGCGGCCAGCGCGATCTTGGATTCGAGGCCGATCCCGAACCACAGCAGGAACAGCGGCGCGAACGCGAGCTTGGGCGCGCCGTAGCCGCCGATCATGAACGGATCGAGGATTGCGACCATCACCGGATGCCGCCGCAGCAGGAACGGCAGCAGCACCGCCGGCAGGCCGGCGATCAAGGTGCCGGCCGCGGCCTCCCACAGCGTGTAGCCGGCATGGCGCAGCAGCTCGCCGCTCAGGGTCTGCTCGACGAAGCGCGCGGCCGTGGCCCACGGCGACGAGAGCCAGTAGATGCCGACCCACCAGGTTCCGATCTGCCACACGGCGATCAGCACGATCAGCACCAGCATGCGGTCCATCACCGTGCGCCAACGGATCGCGCGCAGGCGGGAAGGTGGCGCGGGCGTTGCTGCGACGGTCATCGCCGCACCGCCAAATGTGCGAATTGGCACAGGCAGTGCCGCAAGTTCACCCTCCCCTGGAGGGGGAGGGTCGCGAGCATCGCAGGCAAGCTTGCGCAGCCTGCGCAGGCTTGGCTGCGTGCGAGCGGGGTGGGGTGAACGCGAAGCGTTACTCCGACGTCACCCCACCCCGACCGCCTCCGCTGCGCTCCGGCGGTCGACCCTCCCCCTCCAGGGGAGGGTAACGGAGCGCGTGGCTGGTTTACGGATACAAGACGCCGTGGTTCCCGCACGTCAGTCTGAGCAACAAGATGTGCCCGCCGGATCACGGCTTCGCTTCCTGGCCGTAGATCGGCGCGAACAGCGTCTCGATCGGCACCGGCTTCTCGATCAGCGCCTGGTCGGCGAGATACTGCACCAGCGCCTCGAGCGACGGCCGGTTGGCCTCGATGCCGTAGGGCCAGGGGTCGCCGCCGAACACCTGATCGATCTCTTCCAGCTCGGACGCCATCCACGGCAGCATATAGCGAAGTGTCCCCAACTCTCGCATCTTCTTCGCCGCGATCGCCTTGGCCTCGCAGCAAGCGTTGAACAGGCTGGTGGCCACGAACGGGTGCTTCTCGTAGACGTCGCGGCGCAGCACCACGAGGTGCATGACCGGAAAGATCTTGGTGCGCCGGTAATAGTCGGCCTCGCGCGTCCGGTAGTCCGGAAACAGTCGCGCCACGTTTGGATTGGTCTTGAGCGATTTCGGCATCGAGGAACTGATCACCGCAGCGATGTCGCCCTTCTCGATCCGGTCGTTGAGCGACATCGCGTTGCTGTGCAGCTCGATCCTCACCGGCCGCGCCAGCGGTATGGTGGACGGCGCGCCGTGCGGCTTGGTGTCGTTGATGCCGCCCTCGACCCAGGTGACGTTGGAGAAATCGACGCCGTGGTCGTGCTGGAGCAGCCCGCGGATGAAGATCGCCGCCGTCATGGCGTAGAGCGGCACGCCGATGCGCTTGCCGGCAAGGTCTTTCGGCGAGCTGACCTGGCGCTTGTCGATCGCGATATAGCCGTGACGAAAGACGCGCGAGGGAAACACCGGGATCGCCACCATCGGGCAGTCGGCGCGTACCGCGGTGCGGACGAACTCGGAGCTCGACATCTCGCAGGCCTCGAACTCGAGATTGGTCAGCATCCGGTCGAAGATTTCGCGCGGATGGTCGATCGGCAGGAAGTTGAGGTCGATGCCGTCCGCCTTCACCTCGCCGGTGTAGAGCGCCAGCATGCGGTCATAGAGGCCGCAGGCGAACGTGATTGGTACTCCGGACATTTGCCTCCGCCCCTATTCCTGGATGGCGCATTATTCGCCTGCTAGGCGCGCGCCCGCAACAGTGTGTAGGATGGGTTGAGCGAAGCGAAACCCATCGCATGTGTCGCGGAAGGTGATGGGTTTCGCTGCGCTCAACCCATCCTACCGCCCGCAACAGCGGCTATAACTCACCCATGACCGCCATCATGTCCACCCGCCGTCAATTCCGCGCCCTGCTCAAGCCCGGCGCCGCCGTCGTGCTGCCGGGCGTGAGCAACGCGCTTGCCGCGCGCGTGGTCGCCGATCTCGGCTTCCCCGCCGCCTACGTCACCGGCGCCGGCATCGCCAACACCTATCTCGGCATTCCGGACAACGGCCTCGTGACGCTCTCCGAGCTCGTCGATCACGTCGCCGCCATCCGCGACGTGTTTCCCGGGCCGATCATGGTCGACGCCGACACCGGCTTCGGCAACGCCGTGAACATGGTCCGCACCATCAAGCTTCTGGAGCGCGCCGGCGCCGATGCGATCCAGATCGAGGACCAGGTCTTCCCCAAGCGCTGCGGCCATTTCGACGGCAAGGAAGTCATCCCCGCGGCCGAGATGGTGGCGAAGGTGAAAGCCGCCGCCGACGCGCGCAGCGACGGCGATCTCATCATCGTGGCGCGCACCGACGCGATCGCGGTCGATGGCTTCGAGCCCGCGATCGAGCGCGCGCACAAGTATCGCGAAGCCGGCGCCGACGTGACCTTCGTCGAGGCGCCGCGCACGCCCGAGCAGATCGCCGCGATCGGCGCCCTGCCGTGGCCGCAGCTCGCCAACATCGTGCTCGGCGGCAAGACGCCCGAGCTGCCGAACGAGAAGCTCAAGGCGATCGGCTTCGCCGGCGTGCTCTACGCCAACCTCGCGCTGCAGGCCTCGCTGCGCGGCATGCAGATCGCGCTCGGCGCGCTGCGCAAGAACGGCCAGGTCGGCGACGTGAACGCCATCGCGGTCGATTTCTCCGAGCGCCAGCGCCTCGTCGGCAAGGACGCGTTCGACGCGCTGGAGCAGAAGTACAAGGTGTGAACGATCCGATGCTGCCGTAGCCCGGATGGAGCGTCAGCGCAATCCGGGACCGCCTTGTCCGCGGACGGACTGTTCCCGCATTGCGCTACGCTCCATGCGGGCTACGACCTGCTGACGTTACGGGCTGTCGCCATAGTGTGGTGTGATCGGCGTGATGTCGGATTGCGCTTGTGACGTGCCACCGTTGCGCGCGCTTTCGGGTCTCGTCATCGACCACGTCACAAACAAAATGACGATTGCCGCGGCTCCGGCGATCTTGTTGCTCTCGATATCGAGTGTCGACAGGAGCTCGGCCATCGCCACGAATGCAAAAACTGCGGCGGCGGCAGAGAGGAGGATTCTGTTGGTCGTGTTCATTTTGCTCCAGACGTTTGCGGTCGATAGGTACCGAACACGCGTTTAGCGGCCGTGCTGCGTTGCCGCCGTGATGCCGATCACACTTGTTGAACGTTCGCGATGAGCGGCTCCAGCACTTCCGCGCAACGCAGACCGAAGCTTGGATCACGGCCGTCATCCATGTCGAAGGTCGCCGAGAGGCCGGCATGCGCGAACGCGAATGCAAGGACACGCCGCGGGTCGAGTCCGAGCCGGCCCGCATAGAGCCGCGCCAGGCGCTGCATGCGCTCGGTATTGTGCACGATCTCGCCATGCGGCCACGGATTGCAGAGCAGGTTGGCGATCTCATACGCGCGCTCGCCGATCAGCGCCTTGGGATCGATGGCGAGCCAGCCGCGCTCGCCGCCATCAAGGACGTTGCCGTGGTGCAGGTCGCCGTGCAGCGGCGCCACGTCGCGCGCGCTTGCCAGGAGATTGCGCGCCACCGCCGCGCAACGGCCAAGCAGCGGCGTCGCGCTCTCATGCGCGTAGAGCGATGAAAACCATTCCGGCAGCGGGGTCAGCCGGGGCGGGATGTGGCCGCCGCGGGGTGCGTGCAACCTCGCCACGGTCTGCGCGAGGATTTCGGCGGCCTGTTCGTCACCCCCGGACACGGCCATCGCGATCAGCGAGCGCGGCCCATCGGCCCGCTCGAGCAGCAGGGCGTGGTCATCCGACTCGTGGAGCCGCACCGCGCCATCGCCATCGAAGTATCGCAGCAAGGCTGCGGCGTTAGATTCGTCGCTCGACGGCTTCAGCACCTTCAGCATCGCTGGAGCCGGACCACGCCGAACCGGCATGAGCCAACTCGACGGCGTCTCCTTGACGGGGCCGTCAGGGGCGAGATGCCAGCGCTCCAAATAGGATTCGAGATACGAGCCATTCTTCATCGGGGGCCACGCGCTCATGCCCGGTACCCTTGCAAACTCTATCACGAAACACCACTTCACCTCAGGTGAATGGAGGCGATGGTGATGCAGGTGGAGCACGCGAAGACGGTGGCCCGCGGCGGGCGGCAGGTCAGTGCGGGGCTACAAGACAGTCGAGGTAATATGGAACCATCAACTTTTGAGAAAACGAACCCAAAATGGTTGGCACGCCGGGACGGCAACACAAGCAGTAGTAGCCGTTTCAGCTGCACGATCTGGCTCGACGGCCGCGCCCAAGCGCTCTAGGGTTAGTTTCAAATGATACCAATCCCCACGAGAGCCCAACGATGACTGCCGCCGTCCATACCCCCGTCCTGATCGTCGGCGCCGGCCCGGTCGGGCTCGCGCTCGCGAACGATCTCGGCTGGCGCGGCATCCCCTGTACCCTGATCGAGAAGACCGACGGCAAGATCGAGCACCCGAAGATGGACCTCATCGGCGTGCGCACGATGGAGTTCTGCCGCCGCTGGGGCATCGCCGACTGGGTGCGCGACGCGCCCTATCCCGGCGACTATCCGCAGGACTACGTCTGGCTCACCGCGTTCACCGGCTACGAGCTCGGCCGCGAGAAATTCCCCGGCCGCGCCTTCGAGGCCTGCCCGCCGGAGAGTCCGCAGAAGCGCGAGCGGGTGCCGCAGGACATGTTCGATCCGATCATCAAGCGGTTCGCGACCGCGTTCCCCATCGTCACGCTCCACCACGACACCGAGCTCGTCACGTTCGAGGAGATGCCCGACCGCGTCGTCGCAACCGTGCGCGACAATCTGACCGGCGAGACGCGCGTGATCGAGAGCGACTACCTGGTCGGCACCGACGGCGGCGCCTCGACCGTGCGCGAGCGCCTCGGCATCAAGATGAGCGGCCATCCGGCGCTCACCTACACCACCAACGTGATCTTCCGCTGTCCCGATCTCCACCTGCTGCACGACAAGGGCAAGGGCTACCGCTTCATCTTCATCGGGCCGGAAGGCACCTGGCTCACCATCGTGGCGATCAACGGCGCCGACCGCTTCCGCATGTCGATCGTCGGCACGCCCGACAAGGTCAATCACAGCGAGGACGACATCCGCGCCGCCATCGTCCGCGCCATGGGCAAGGACTTCGACTACGAGATCCTCTCGGTGATGCGCTGGGTGCGGCGCGAGCTGGTCGCCGACAGCTACGGCACGACCCGGGTCTTCCTCGCCGGCGACTCCGTGCATCTCACCTCGCCGACCGGCGCGCTCGGCATGAACACCGGCATGCAGGACGCGGTCGATCTCGGCTGGAAGCTCGAGGCCGTGATCCGCGGCTGGGGCGGGCCGAGCCTGCTCAAGACCTACGAGATCGAGCGTAAGCCGGTCGCGCTCCGAAACATCAAGGCCTCGACCGAGAACCTCCAGCGCATGCTGGCGCCGCGCACGACGCACAAGCCGCCGCCGGAAGTGTTCGAGCCGGGCCCGAAGGGCGACGCGGCGCGCAAGGCCTATGGCGAGTGGTACACCGAGATCATGCGGCACGAGTGGTTCATGAACGGCTACCATCTCGGCTACCGCTACGACGATTCCCCGATCGTGTGGCCGGACGGAACGCCGGCGCCGCCGCTCGAAGGACGGACCTATACCCAGATCGCGCGACCCGGCGCGCGCGCCCCGCACGTGTGGCTGCCCGGCGGCCGTTCGACGCTCGACCTTTACGGACGCGGCTTCGTGCTGCTGCGGCTCGGCGCGGACGCGCCGCCGGGCGCGAGCATCGAGCGCGCCGCAGCCGCGGCCGGCGTGCCGCTGACGGTCGTGGCGCTCGGTGCGCCCGAAGTGCGCAAGGCCTACGAGCGCCGCCTGGTGCTGGTGCGGCCCGACGGCCACGTCGCCTGGCGCGCCGACGCCGAGCCGGAGGATGCGCGGGCGCTGATCGACTGCGTGCGCGGCGCGCGGCCGCTCGGGCTAGTGGCCCGATTCCGAAGTTCGCCAGCACTTGCGGCAGATTCTGATGCGAACTTCGGAATCAAGGGCCACTAGCAACTCTATGAGTCTAGTGCCCCTTATGAACCCGAAGTTCGCAATCGGAATCGCGGCAGTAGCGTGCGAACTTCGGGTTCGGGGCACTAGCCGGCTTGAGGTTGCATCATGAGTGCGCGAGAATTGCCTATGAGAGGTCAGTCATGAAACACGACCCGCAATCGCCCTACTATTCCGAGCTCAGCAACTTGAGCTTCTCGCCCGGGTGGGCGCGCGCCGAGCCGTCGATGTGGCCGCAGCCGAAGCCCAAGTTCAAGCCGGCGGTGTGGCGCTTCGCCGCCGCCAAGCGCGCGCTCGACGCCTCGCACAACATGGTGCCGCAGGAGCAGACCGAGCGGCGCAACCTCATCATGGTCAATCCGATCGAAGGCAATACCTACGCCACCACGCGCCATCTCGTCGCCGCCTACCAGTGCGTCATGGCGGGCGACACCGCGCGCACCCACCGCCACTCGGCGGCGGCGCTGCGCCTCGTGCTCGCCGGCAAGTCCGGCACCTACACGGTGGTCGACGGCGCGCGTATTGACATGGCGCCGGGCGACGTGGTGCTCACGCCGGCCTGGTGCTGGCACGGTCACGCCAACGAGAGCGACGAGACCAGCTACTGGATCGACTTCCTTGACATCCCGTTCATCCAGCTCAGCGAAGCGATGTTCTTCGAGCCGCACCCGTCCGAGCGGCTCGAGGAGATCAAATCGCGCGGGCCGACGCCGATGCGGATCCCTTCCGGCGAGATGCTTGGGCCGGGCCGCGACGCCAAGACGGTGGAGATCGCCAAGGACGTGATGCCGACGATCGCGCTGCATCTGATCCGCCAGCCCAAAGGCGGCCGGGTCGACATGGCGAAGTCGACCACCAATGCGATCTACGCGGTCGTCAGCGGCAAGGCGAAGATCACCGCCGAGGGCGGCTTCTCCGAGGTGCTCGACCACGGCGACGTCGCCGCCATGCCGTGCTGGCACAGCCACGCGATCGAGGCGGTCGAGGACGCAGTGGTCTTTCGCGTCACCGACGAGCCGATCCTCGCCAAGCTCGGCCTCACGCGGTCCGCGAATTGATCGAGATGCGACAACGGACGAACTGGCATGCGACAGCCCGGGCCGCGGGTGAGGGGTACCACAACTGAGTCTATGCGAAGCGGACCCCTCACCCGGCTCGCTTCGCTCGCCACCCTCTCCCGCAAGGGGAGAGGGTAACCGAGTTCGCGGCTCGCATCGCGCAAATCCTAAGAGTAGGGGGCATACTGTGCGCACCATCGACGCCTACACGCATTTCTTCCCGAAGCGCTATTTCGACGCGCTGCTCGAAAGTCCCGCGGCCGCGAAAGACATGGGCAAGCGCGTGCGCGGCATTCCCGCGCTGTTCGAGATCGACCAGCGGTTGCGCGTGGTCGAGCAGTTTCCCGACTATGCGCAGGTGCTCTCGCACGGCCTGCCGCCCTTGGAGCGCTTGTTCCCCCCGGAGCAATCTCCCGAGATGGCGCGCGTTGCCAACGACGGCCTCGCCGAGGTGGTGGCGAAGCATCCCAAGCATTTCGTCGGCTACTCCGCGCTGTTGCCCATGAACGTGCCGGACGCCGCCGCCAAGGAGGCTGAGCGCATGCTCAAGAACGGCGCCAATGCGATCCAGCTCGCCACCAACGCGAACGGTGCGCCGATCGACGAGAAGCATTTCTGGCCGATCTACGAGGTGATCGAGAAATCCGGCAAGCCGATCCTGCTGCATCCCTCGCGCACCCGGCAGATGCCCGACTACCCGACCGAGACCTATTCGAAATACGAGATCTGCAGTGTGCTCGGCTGGCCCTACGAGACCGGCGTGACGCTCGCGCGCTTCGTGTTCTCCGGCATCATGGACCGCTATCCCAATCTCAAGATCATCTCGCATCACCTCGGCGGGGTCATTCCTTATCTCGAGGGCAGGGTGGGGCACAGCTTCGACCAGCTCGGCGCGCGCACCTCGGACGAGGACTACGGCGCGCTGCTCAAGAGCCTCAAGAAGCGGCCCTACGACTACTTCAAGGGCTTCTACGGCGATACCGCGGTCGAGGGCGCGCGCGCTGCCACCATCTGCGGCATCGACTTCTTCACGCCCGACCACACGCTGTTCGCGTCGGACTGCCCGTTCGACAAGGAGAAGGGACCGGGCTACATCCGCTCGACCCTCGCGGTGCTCGACTCGATCGGGCTTTCGGCCGCCGACAAGGAGAAGATCTGCTACCGCAACGCCCAGCAGCTGTTCGGGCTGGCGTCGTGATATGATGCGGGCATACCTTGCTGCGATTCATCCGCGCGGCCGCACGGGAAGAGTGAGATTACTCCGCGGTCAACCCGGCGGCCCTGATCGGGCCGGCCCATTTCTCGATCTCGCTCTCGACGAACTTTTGCAGGAACTCCGGCGAGCGCCGTTCCGGCGCGACCACGTCAGCGCCGTTCTCCTTCAGCCGCGCCACCACGGCGGGCGTGGTGATCGCCGCAACCGACGCCTCGTTGAGCCTTTGGACAATTGCAGCGGGCGTGCCCTTCGGCAGGAAGAACGCCAGCCAGTTTTCGGCGACGAAATCTTTCAGCCCCTGCTCATGCGCGGTCGCGATGGTCGGGAATGTCGGCGAACGTGTCTTCGTCAGCATCGTGATCGCCTTCGCGGTCTTGCCTTCGAGATGCGGGATCGCAGCTGCCGCGTTGAGGCAGTGGTAGTCGATCCGGCCGGCGATCATGTCCTGCAGCGCCGGCGCGCTGCCGCGGTACGGAATGTGCGTGATGTTCACCCCGATCGCGGCATTGAGCAGCGCGCACGAGAGGTGCGTCGGAGCGCCGGTCCCCGCCGAGCCGTACTGCATCGTGGCCTGGTTTGCCTTCGCGTAGGCGATGAATTCCGGCAGGTTGTTCGCAGGCAGGTTCGTGCGCGAGACCATCACCATCGGGAGGTCGACGAGCAGGCCGACCGGCGCGAAATCGGTCGCCGCGTTGTAGAGCGGATGCTTGTAGAGCGTCTGGTTCTGGGCGTGGGTGCCGACGTTGCCGAGCACGAACTGGTAGCCGTCCGGCGGCGCCTTCGCCACGCGCGCGGCCCCGGTCATGCCGCCGGCGCCGCCGACGTTTTCGATGACGATCTGCTGCCGCAAGATTTCGGAGAGGCGGGCGCCGATGATGCGCGCGATGATGTCGTTGGTGCCGCCGGCGGCGTAGGTCACCACCATGGTCACCGGGCGGGTCGGCCAGGTCTGCGCCGCGGCGGGCGCGTTGAGGATCGCGAGCAACGCGGCGGCGGCCATCATCGGGATGCGCGGCATGGTCGTTCCTCCCTGGTTGGGCAACACTCGCGCGCATCGCGGGAGCGATCAAGGGCCGATCCTGCGACTTTGCTCTATCGGCTCTCCGGCTTGTCCCCTGCGACGTCTGTGTGAACATCGATGCCTTCCATGCATTCACCGCGCCGGATCGACATCCACTTCCATCTCATCCCGCAGTTCTACCAGGACGCCGCCTATGCGGCCGGCGCCGGACCTGCGATCGGGCGCTATCCGGACTGGTCGCCCGAGCGTGCGCTCGAACAGATGGACGCGGCCGGCATCGACGTCGCGCTCACCTCGCTGGCGCAGCCCGGTGTGCAGTTCGGCGATCCTGCCAAGGCGGGAACGCTCGCCCGCCGCTGCAACGAATATGCCTCGGAACTTGGCGCCCGCTGGCCCAAGCGCTTCGGGGCGCTGGCGGTGGTTCCGATGTGGGAGATCGCCGAGGCGGTCGGCGCGATCGAATACGCGCTTGGGACGCTCAAACACCAGGGCGTATGCCTGTTTGCGAGCTATGGCGAAAAATTCCTCGGCGATGCCCTGTTCGATCCGGTGCTCGACGCGCTCAACGCGCGCGCCGCGGTCGTCTTCATCCACCCGGCACTGCACCCGTCGAGCCGCAAGCTCGCCCTGCCGTGGCCGGGCTTCATGATGGAATACGTGTTCGACACCACGCGCGCCGCCGTGAACCTCGTCTTCACCGCTGCGATCGAGCGCTTCCCGCGCATCCGTTTCGTGTTGGCGCACGCCGGCGGCCTGATGCCCTATTTCGCCTGGCGGCTGTCGGTGTCACCGATGATCGACGCCCGCCTGGAGCAGCTGTCGCCGGCGCAGGTGTATGCGCGGCTCAGGCGCTTCTGGTACGACAACGCGCTCTCGCCGACGGCGGAGACTTTTGCCTGCCTTGCGGGCGTCGCGACGCCCGACCATATCGTGTTCGGCAGCGACTGGCCGTTCGCGAACGCACGCGTGATCGCGGAGGCGGTCAAGACCTACGAAGCATCGCCGATGCCGCGGGCGCAGCGGGATGCGATCGACCGGAGCAACGCGTTGTCGCTTTTCCCGCAATTCGCCTGACGGTATGATCGCGGCCGAATACCCAGGAGGAGGCGTCCGATGACGCAGATCCGACCTCTCGCGCAGCCGGTCCGCCGCCGTCCCGGCGAGCTCGGCGTGCACTCGCTCGACCATTTCAACTTCTCGGTCCCCGATCTGGCGAAAGCCCAGCAGTTCTATTCCTCGTTCGGTCTCGACGTGCGGGAGGAGCGCGGCCGCCTCAACATCCACACCCACGGCCATCCGCACCGCTGGGGCTCGGTGGTCGAGGGCCCGCGCAAGCAGCTGCAATTCATCTCCTTCGGCGCCTTCGAGGACGACCTGCCGCGCTTCCGCGAACGCCTCGACACGCTCCGGGTCGCGCGGATCGATCCGCCGGCCGGCGCGCGCTCGAACGGGCTCTGGTTCCGCGATCCCGACGGCATCACGATCGAGATCCGCGTGGCCGAGAAATCATCGCCAAACGAAAAATCCTCGCACGAGAGCATCTCATGCCCGGGAGGCGTCGCCGGGGCGCCGAGCTGCAGCACCAAGCCGTTCGTGCGGCCGCGCCGGCTCGCCCACATGCTGGTGTTCGCGCGCGATATCCCGAAGACCATCAAGTTCTATGGCGAGGTGCTCGGCCTGCGGCTGTCCGACCGCTCCGGCGACATGATCGCGTTCATGCATGCGATCCACGGCAGCGACCACCACGTGATCGCGTTCGTGAAGGCGGAGGGCCCCGGCCTGCATCACCTGAGCTGGGACGTTCCGTCGATCAACGAGATCGGGCTCGGCGCCATGCAGATGGCCGACAAGGGCTTCGTCGCCGGCTGGGGCCTCGGCCGCCACGTGCTGGGATCGAACTATTTCCACTACGTGCGCGATCCTTGGGGCAGCTACGCGGAATATTCCTCCGACGTCGACTACATCCCGGTCGATCACGACTGGAAGAGCGGCGACCACCCGCCCGAGGATTCGTTCTACGTGTGGGGGCCGACGCCGCCGGCCGACTTCGCGTTCAATCACGAGGCGGCGAAGTAGCGCATGTCCCGGCATCGCAAGTCGGGTTTACCCGACTTGCGCGCATATGCTGCGAAACTCGGGCAAGCCCGAGTTTCGGTGTGGGCACTGGTTCGCCGTCAAAGGACATGCGCCACGCAAGAGTCCTAGGTCAGGTTATCGGCCGCGACCGAACGGATAACTCCGCCCGGCCAGCGCTCGGGCGTGAGCGGCACGATCAGCAGCGCGTCGAGGCCCTCCGGCGCATAGGTCTGCTTCACCGTGCCGTTGAGCTGGCGCTCGATGACCATGGTGATCAGCCGGCTGCCGAAGCCCGCCCGCCGCGTGCGCTTGGGCGACGGACCCGCCCGCTCCTTCCAATCGAGCGTCAAGGTCAGGCCACGCTCGGTCCGGTCGACCTGCCAGGTCACCTCGACGGTGCCCGGGCGGTTCGACAGGCTGCCGTGCTGGCTGGCGTTGGAGGCAAGCTCGTGCACCGCCATGCTCAGACCGAAGGTCGCGTCAGGATCGAGGAAGACATTGGGACCGCCGAACGTGATGCGATCGATGTGCGGCGCCAGCAGCGTGTTGAGCAGTTCCATCAGCGAGGCCGATTTCCACCCGCCCTCGGTGATCAGGCGATGCGCGTTCGCCAGCGCCAGCACGCGCGCCGCGTATTTCCTTGTCAGGTCGGCGACGTTCTTCGAGTTCTTGGCGGTCTGCGAAAACAGCGCGAGCAGTTGCGAGTAAAGATTGCCGGAGCGGTGGCGCAGTTCGCGGATCATCAGCTCCTGGCGGCGGTCCTGCTGCAGGCGCGCGATGGCGCCCGCGATCACTGCCGCGAGCGAGGAGAGGAACGACACCTCGTATTCGATGAATTTCCGCCGCGTGCGCGTATGGGCGGTCAGCACGCCATAGGCACGGCCGTCGCGGCCCGCGATCGGGGTCGAGATGCCGCTGACGGCGCCGTGGTCGCGCAACAGCGGCGCCCCGGTAAAGCGCGTTTCGGTTGCGAGATTCTCGACGATCACCGGGCCGCCCGAGGCGAGCGTGAAGCCGGCCTGGGTTTCGCGGCTGGTCGAGACATAGGCGGTGCCGACCAGGCCTTCATTCCATCCGACACCGGACCGCAGCAGGAGCTCGGCGTCGCCGGGAACGACTTCGAGAATCTTCACCAGCTCCACGTCGAGGATCTTGGCGATCATCGCGACCGCTTCGTCGAAGAACCTCTGCAGGTCGCTTTCGGTCAGCGCACGCTCGCCGAGCCGGGCGATCGTCTCCTGGTGGCTTGCCCGCGCGCGCAACTCGCGATGCAGCGTGACCCGCTCGGTGACGTCGCGGCAAGTCCCGACCATCCGCACCGGCTGCCCATCCTCGAGGACCACCGTGGCCAGGGTCTCGATCCAGCGCTCGTCGCCGTCCGGTTGCGGCGGCAGGCGGTAAAGCGTGCGATGCGGCTTGTGGGTGCGCAGCACCTCCTTGCCGGCGGCGACTACGCTAGCGCGATCGTCCGGATGAATGGCGCTCTCGAAGGCGGCAAACGTGCCGTCGAAGCTGCCTGGTGCGAGGCTGTGGATGCCTTCCAGATTGGCGGACCAGATTACGCGATCGGCGGCGAGGTCCCACGACCAGACGCCGATCTTGCCGGCTGCGAGCGCGACTGCAATGAGATCGGGAGCTGGGAAGAACGGCTGCGGCTGACTCGGCGTCAGGGCGGCCGAGTCATTCCCCTGACCTTGCGCTTCCGGCTCCCTGGCATCCATCTGATGAACGTAGGGCTCGACTCGCATCGGGCAGACCCGTGCCGCTGTGCGCCCCAGGCGCGGACAAACTCAACTCATCATGCGCGGCATTCCCGCATGCCGAAATCGTGCGCGGGGATACCCTCGCCAGCCCTGGTTCTGACTATAAGCATCAAGCCCGATGCTTGGTTCCGGCGCCCGCCGCGGACGGCGTGCTGCCCGGACGGCACCAAGGAGGAGTCTATCCGATTCTGGCGGCAGAGCCGAGCGCGTTTGGGGCCGCGGCGAGGCATCGTCCGATGACCTCGCGAGCCTTGGGATTGCGGATCGAGCTGACGCTCGACTCGCAGCCTTCCGGCACTCTCGGCTGCGACGCCGGTGAAACGCTCGGCCGTGTGATCGTCGGAAGCCGGTTGCCCTTGTGCGTGCGATCGATGATGGTCGGCTCGGCTCGCGGCAGTGCGGTCGCGATCTCCACCACTTCGAGGCAGATAACGAAGGACAGCATGGCCGCTGCCACGCCGGCACCGCCGATCAAGTATCGTGACTGACGACGCATCTTCCCGTGCCTTCATTCCCAGCCCCAGCCCCGAACCCTAACTTGCCTTGCGGGATCAACGCGCGCTCGCTGATGCGGTTCCGTGACACCAGTGTGCTATCGTGGTGTCATTAGTCGTGACGGGCGGCAGTTCGGTTCAACGAGGACACCCGCCTGCGCGGGAAAGAAATTGGCGCCAGCCGTCATACTTCCGTCGAATTCGGCGCTGCCAGCCGGAACCAAGTTGGCGGTCGCGCATTATCAACGCGACCGGCCGCCCATTACCCCCTCCCCGTGCTCGGCCGGTAATCTCGGGCGTAGTCGACATTTTCGTCGACTACGCCCCTGGCTTTTTTGTCGCCCGCAGCAACGCGGAACCATTCGGGTGACCGACGGGTTGCCCGGTATCTCCAATCCCTTTTGGAACAGACAGGAGCGAACGATGAATTGGGATCGCGTGGAAGGAAACTGGACCGAGTTCAAAGGCAAGGTCCAGCAGAAATGGGGCAAGCTCACCAGCGACGACCTCGATGTTGTTGAAGGCAAGCGCAAGGAACTCAGCGGACGCCTGCAGCAGCGCTACGGCTACGCCAAGGATCAGGCCGAGAAGGAGATCGACACTTGGCTCAAGGACGTCGCGTAATTCGCGGCAACACGAGTGGCGGCCATGCGGCCGCCACTCGTGCGTTTGGGCAAATTTTCAGAAAGACGAAAAGAGGCATCCCATGTTCCGGTCTCGCTATGCGCATATGACCGCGCCCGATCTGGTTTCGTTTGAACGGCGAATGCAGGACCTGGAAAAACGGCTAACGCGACTGACGAGCGCAGCCGGGCGCACGTCGTCCGGCATTTCCGCGTCCGGCATTTCCGCGAGCGTCTCGGACGCAACCGACCGTCTCAGCGATACGCTCGCATCGGCGCTTGCGGAGATTTCGGATCGCTTTCGCGGCGGCGCGCGCTCGGTCGGCGACGAGGCCACGCGCTTGCGGCAAGGTGCGACAGACTTCGGAGCGCAGGCGCTACGCCGGCTGTCCACCGAGGTCGAGCACCGTCCGCTCGTCCTGCTCGCAATTGCTGCGGGCGTCGGCTTGCTGGTCGGGCTCGCGGCGAGCCGCCGCTGACGCGCGTCAGGCGGTCAGGCCGGCACGCGGCGCTCGCGCCGCTTGGCGCTGCGCTCGAAGAACAATGCCTGGCTCGCGATCGCCGACACGGTCGACGGCTGGAACGGCTTGGCGATCAGAAAGGCCGGCTCCGGCCGCTCGCCGGTGAGGAAACGCTCCGGATAGGCGGTAATGAAGATCACCGGCACCTCGAATGAGCCAAGGAGTTCGTTCACCGCATCGAGACCCGAGCTGTTGTCGGCGAGCTGAATGTCGGCAAGGATCAATCCCGGCTTCTTGTTCTTGGCCAGCGCAATGGCCTCGGAGTGGGTGCGGGCGACGCCAAGGACCCGATGGCCGAGGCTTTCGACCAGGCCTTCGAGCTCCATCGCGATGAAGGAATCGTCCTCGATGATGAGCACATCGGTGGCAATATCGGCGGCCAGTTCGCGGCCGGATTCCTCGATCAGCCCACGCAGCGTCACGACGTCGATGCCTAGGATGCGGCCCGCATCGCTTTCGGAGAAGCCCTCGAGCGCCACCAGGAGGAAGGCTTGGCGGGGCAGCGGCGTGATGTTGGCGAGCTTCTGCTCGCCCGGCAGCCGGATCTCCGCAGGGGCGGTCGCCCCATTGACGGAAATCGAATTCCAGATTTTGGTGAATAGGCGATAGAGCGCGACTCGCGGCCCACGCTCGTCGTCCATCACCGAGGGATCGGCGATCATGGCTTCCAGACTGGCGGCCACGTACGCGTCTCCGGCGCTTTGGCCGCCCGTCAAAGCCCGCGCATAGCGCCGCAGCAGCGGCACGTACTGGGCGACCGTCTTGGAATCGACCATTGACCCTCCCGTCTTTCGACCTTTCGACCCGTCGAGGCTAACCTCCCTAACCCGGCGGGGCAAAAAAAGTTCCATCGGTGGCCGGAACGATATTCCCCTGGTAGCGTTTGCCCTTGATGAGCGCCAGAGGGGAACCCGCGGCGAAGCTGCGGGTAATAGCCATGAAAGAACACAAAACGCCCGGGCAAAGCTCCATTGAACAAAACCCGGCCCGGGAATCTATGAAGAACGGGGCGGCCGGAATGGCCGAACATCACTCGGCACGGCCTCCTTTGGCCGGGCAAAAGCCGATGAGGCCAGGTCCCATGATGCAGGGCGAAATCCAGACACGCAAACGCGGCCGTCTCAGCCGTGAGGCCCTGGGCAAGCTCGGCCGGGTCCTGGAAACCTACTTCGACGACGTGCGCAAGGAGGGCGTGCCCGACCGATTCAAGCAATTGCTCGAAGAGTACGAGGAACGGCGAGTCCAGGGTCAGCCTTCGGGGCAGCACGAAGACAAGGAGGCGGGGCAGGCCTTGGATGCGCGCAAGGACAAAGGATCAAGCTGATGAACCTGGCTCCCTCGGTGAAAGAGGCGATGCTCGGTGCGGTCCCGAGCCTGCGCGCTTTCGCGATCTCGCTCAGCGGCAATGTCGATCGCGCCGACGATCTCGTGCAGGAAACGCTGCTGCGCGCGATGGCGAACATCGACTCGTTCCAGCCCGGCACCAACATGTCGGCTTGGCTCTTCACGATTCTGCGCAACCTGTTCCGGTCCGAATATCGCAAGCGCCGGCGCGAGGTCGAGGACACCGACGGCAGCTATGCCGACACGCTCAAGTCGCATCCCGAGCAGCAGAGC
>WNGB01004794.1_pt1 | contig 20429 bp, 18 predicted proteins | sample 5400681 | NCBI WGS metagenome assembly WNGB01 (sample SAMN13153367, study PRJNA577476) | soil metagenome | isolation source: 115 cm soil or saprolite under grassland replicate 2 | place: USA:California | collected 2016-06-15
TGATCAAGCTCGACCACGTCAGCAAGTCCTACGGCACCGACGTGCTCGCCCTCGATGACGTGTCGGTGGAGGTCAACAAGGGCGAGTTCGTCTTCGTCGTCGGCCAGTCCGGCTCCGGCAAGTCGACCTTCCTGCGCCTGCTCACCAAGGAGGAGCGGCCGACCGCCGGCCGCATCTGGGTGGCGGGCAAGGAGCTCAACCGGCTCGCCTCCTGGAAGGTGCCGGCGCTGCGCCGCTCCATCGGCTGCGTGTTCCAGGACTTCAAGCTGCTGTCGAACAAGACCGTGCGCGAGAACGTCGCCTTCGCGCTGGAGGTCATCGGCGCCCGCAGGCACTCCATCGAGCGGACCGTTCCCGAGGTGCTCAAGCTGGTCGGCCTGCACGACAAGACCGACCGCTTCCCGCACGAGCTGTCCGGCGGCGAGCAGCAGCGGGTCTCCATCGCCCGCGCGTTCGTCAACCGGCCGCTGCTGATGCTCTGCGACGAGCCGACCGGGAACCTGGACCCGACCACCTCGCAGGACATCATGCGGCTGCTGGAGCGGATCAACCGGACCGGCACCACCGTGGTCATGGCCACCCACGACGAGCGCATCGTCGACCAGATGCGCCGGCGGGTGGTCGAGCTGGAGCACGGCAAGGTCGTCCGCGACCAGGAGCGAGGGGTGTACGGAACCTAACACCCACAGCGTTCCGACCTCGCGGCCATCAGATACCATACAGGGGTATCGGAGCGAGACCGGGAGGTGGGGTGCGAGGCTACACAAGCCGCAAGGACGACATCGAGCGTCGGCTGCGGCGCATCGAAGGACAGGTACGCGGCCTCCAGCGCATGGTGGGGGAGGACGCCTACTGCATCGACGTCCTCACCCAGATCTCGGCCACCACTCGTGCGCTGCAGTCGGTGGCCATCGAGCTGCTCGACGACCACCTCGCCCACTGCGTGCAGGAGGCGATCGCCTCCGGCGGGCCTGAGGCAGAGACGAAGGTGGCTGAGGCGTCGGCCGCGGTCGCGAGGCTCGTGCGCGCCTGACCAGGAACGTCTCCTGGTTCTCGCATGTTCCGGTTTGACCCGGTATCTTCCTTCTTGCGCGGTAGCGCGCCTTCGTCCCGGCGGTGGCAGAGTAGCAGCAAGGGGGCTGAGACTCGGTGCAGGGCACACCGCTCAGCAGCGCCCGAGGCCCTCCAGCCAGGCGGCGGCCAAGGAGACCGCGGCTCCAAAGGAGGCAGCCGGTGCGACGAACGACCCGAGTGGCTGTGCTCGTTGCCGCCGTGACGGCGGTGCTGGCGGCACCGCTGAGCGCGTCCGCAGCCCCGTTCCCCACCACCTTCACCTACACCAGGAACATGCATCCGCTGGGCTTCTCGCCACGCGAGAACACCACCTCCCCGTTCACCGCCAACTCCGACCTGGCGTTCCGGGGCAGGCTCGCCGTCCACGGCAACTACGATGGCTTCCGGATCGTCGACATCCACGAGCCCGACAACCCGGTAGAGCTGCTGGACTACCGCGAGTGCTTCGGCAACCAGGGCGACGTGATCGTGCTGGGCGACATCCTGGTCCGGTCGTGGAACTCGCCGGCGCCGGAGGGGGCCACCTGTGACGGCGAACCCGTCACCCCCCGATGGGAAGGCCTACACGTCTTCGACATCAGCGACCTCGCAGACCCCGACCTGGTGGCCTCGGTGGAGACCGAATGCGGCTCCCACACGGCCACGGGCGTCCCCGACCCGGCCAACAACCGGCTGCTCGTCTACAACAACCCCTCCAGCGCCCTGTGCCCAGGGATCGACATCGTCCAGATCCCGCTGGGTGACCCGGCCAGCGCCAGCTACCTGCGGTTCGAGCCAGCCGGCCGCTCCTGCCACGACAGCGGGGTGATCCTGGGGGACGCCCAGTTGGCGGCCTGCGCCGGCGGCAACGGGTTCACGACCTGGAGCCTGGACCCGGCGGACGGCGGGTCGCTGGAGGACCCGGCGCAGCTCTACTCCCGGACGGTGCCCGGCGTCACCATCGGGCACTCGGCCGGCTTCACCTGGGACGGGAAGGTGCTGATCTTCGGCCACGAGCCGGGCGGCGGCGCCCAGGCCCGCTGCCAGACCACCAGCAGCATCACCGACCGGTCGCTGTTCTTCTTCGACGCCGCCACCGGCGACCAGCTGGGCACCATCGTCCACCCGCGGCCGCAGACGGCCACCGAGAACTGCACCTGGCACAACTACAACCTCGTGCCCACCGGCCAGCGGTACGTGCTGGTGAGCGGCAACTACCAGTCCGGGATCAGCGTGGTGGACTTCAGCGACCCCGCCGACGCGAGAGATCGCCTTCGCCGACCCGGCGCCGCTGTCGGAGACGCAGCTGATCCTCGGCGGTGACTGGTCCAGCTACTGGTACGACGGGCGCATCTACGAGTCCGACATCACCCGCGGGCTGCTGATCTGGGAGCTCAGCGACCCGGCGACCGCGGGCGCCCGCAAGCTCGGCCACCTCAACCCGCAGACCCAGGAGTCCACGATCCGGTAGCCCGACCCTGACGCCAGACCTTCTGGGTGGGAGCACCCGCCCACCCAGGCATCGGGCGCCATCCAAGCGAACACCCTGCCGAGCGCCGTTCACCCGCTCCAGGGGTTGGGGCTGGACAGGCGCCGGCTGTCTAGCGACACTAGACACATGGGCCTTGACCCGAAGCTGGTGCGCGACGCCGAGGCCGCGCGGCAGCGGCTGCTCGAGTCGCAGCATGCCGCCGAGCAGGCGCGGGCCGACTATCACCACGCGATCCGCCGGTTGCACGCGGCGGGCGGGTCGCTGCGGGAGATCGCCGAAGTGTTGCGTCTGAGCCATCAGCGGGTCCACCAGATCATCGACGAGGCCGCCGAGCCGACGCGGCCGCGGTGGCGTCGGCGCAGATGGGAATGGCAGGGGAGGAGGTCGGCGGGGCCGTGCTCGTTATGTGGCCGCTCACACGAGGAGTGCGCGAAGCTGATCGCCGGGCCGGGGGTGTTCATCTGCGACCGGTGCGTGGCCCACGCGCGCGGGCTGGCCGCCGGCGCGGCGGTCGAGAACCGGGCAGAGGCGCCGATGCTGTTGGAGCCATCGGGGTCGGAGGTCAGGTGCAGCTTCTGCGGCAAGCCGGCCCGGCAGGTGCGGCACCTGGTCGCCAGCGGACTGGCGGCGGCGCCTGGCGGCAAGTTCGGCCAGGGCGCTCGGATCTGCGACCAGTGCCTGGCGCTGTGCGAGGAGATCCTGGCCGAGACCTCGCCGTCCTGAGCCGAGCCCGCTCAGCTCCGTACCGAGATGTGGACGTGGTCGTCGTGGCGCAGGGTCGGGTTGCAGTTGCACGGGTCGGCGGGGTGCCGGTAGCCGTGCCAGCCGCGTGGGGGAGTCCAGATGCGACCGTTGAAGATCACGTACTTCACGTCCAACGCCCAAGCGTTGCCGCTGGCCCAGGTGGCGATGCGCCAGCCCAGGGCGCGACCGTCGCTGCTGGGGTAGGCAACCATCACGTCGATGGCGCGGCCGTGGGGGTGGTCGCTTGTGGGCATCGAGCCGGCCGGCCGCCAGCCGCCGATGGTGTGCACGTCGAAGATGCGGACCACCAGGCCGTACAGCCGCTTGGCGGTGGGCGTCAGCCGCTGGTAGCTGTCGGTGTCCGGGCCACCGCCGATGCCGCCGCCGTCGTCGGCCAGCACCGTCGGCCCCGATGGGTAGCCGCGGCTGGCGGCCCGGCGGGCGGCCTCGGCGGCACGCCGGCGGGCGGCCGCCTCGGCGCGGATGGTGCGGATGATCCTGGCCGAGGCGGCCCGCAGGGCACCCTGGCGGACCTGGAGGCGGGCGACCTTGCGTTCCAGGGCTCGTTTGGCGGCGGCGCGGGCGGCGCGGACCTGCGCCAGCTCGGCGGCCCGCTCGCGCACGTGCACCTGCTGCTCGCGGGCGTGCTGCTCGGCCGCGACCGCCCGCTGCCGTGCCGCCTCAGCCTCGATCTTCGCGTCGACCAGGGCGGCCAGCTCGTTGTTGGCGTCCCTGGCGACGTTGTCCAGCAGCTTGGACCGGTCCAGCAGGTCGCCGACGCCCTCGGCGTCGACCAGCAGGACGAGCATCGCCGAGGGGGCATTGTTGATGTAGGTGGCGCGGGCGCGCCGGTCGATCACCGCCTGCTGCGCGTCGACCTCCAGCTGGGCCCTGGCCGCCTCCAGCACCGCCCTGGCCCGCGTGGCCTGGGCAGCCCGGTAGTTGGCGGTGGCGACCCGCAGGGCGGCGCGGGCTTGGGTGACGTCGTGGTGGGCCTGTACCAGCGCGGCCGCGATGCGGTCGGCGTCGGCGCGGGCGTCGTCCAGCACCCGGCGGACGGCGTCCAGCTTGCGTTGGACCCGTGACAGCTCGGCGCGGTCGGGGTGGGCGCGGGCCGCTGACACCAACGGTGGCACCAGCAGGGTGGTGAGGAGCACCAGGACGGTGATGCGCCTGGCGGCGCGACGGCGGCGGACGGCTGCGAGCACGCGGCCTCCATGGGGAAGGGGCACGGAGGTTGCTATCGGCAGCCAGCGGATGCCACTTGAGCGCGCGCAGAAGCCCTACAGATCAGCAGATACGGACGAAAGAGCCAATACGACGCAAGGTAGGTCGCACTCTGGCCGATGGTGTCATGGGTATGTCAGCCGTACGCGACCGTCTGGGGTTGGCCGGCCAGGTCGGTGGTTGCACACCGGCCGACGACGCCACGTTCAGCCGTGCCCGACGCCCTTTCCAGGCTCGGCCGATCGTGCCAACCTAGCTCGGGAGGCCGGGCCGACGTCCCTTGTCGACGGACCGGCGTCACGTCGCCGTCGCGGGTGTCCGGCCTCCCGCCAGCCAGCGCGCATCTCCGTGAGCGAGTCGAGCGGCAACACCCCGGGCGGCTCCGTGCAAGCCCTGGCCGGATCCCATGGCTGACTTCGCCATCGAGCCCGTGATGCTCATCCTTCCGTCGGCGGCCAGGGACGATCCCGCTGCACGAGCCTGAGCGCGCGTCGCAGCCACCCACCACGAAGGACCTCAGCCCAGCGCGGGCGGCATTGGCCACCACGCCGCCCGGCTGCTCGCTTGGCAGTCGGCAGATGCAGCCTCGTGAGCCTTGCGTTAGCGGCCTCGTCGAAGCTTCCGCCATGCGACTGGCCCGCCCCGGCATCGTCGGTGCCGCCATGCTCCTGGCGCTGCACGTCGTCATGCTCGCGGGCGTTGACAGCGGCCACCACTGGCCGGTGTCGGTCGTCGTCGACCTCGGCCAGGGCCCTGATGTACTCGCTGTTGCCCGGCCATCCGGTGGGCATTCGGTGGCGGTCGCCTGCCTTGCGGTGCTCGCCGGCCTGCTGCTCTGGCACGTGGTGGCGGCCTGCACCCGGCGTTGCTGCCAGCCACTTACCGTCAAGCTTCCGGCCGCGCCGGTGCTGACACCACCGACTCCGCCGCCCATCGCGCTTGGAGTCTCCCGGACCTAGTCGACGCGCGGACCGCTCCGCTGGCACTGCTCCGTGCTCAGTCGACGTAGGAGATGACCGCACCGTGCGACGCACCTTGATCACCCTGGTGGTGGCGATCCTGCTGGCCGGTTGCGGCCGAGGCGCCGCAACCCAGCTGGCGGCCCAGGAGGCGCCAGCCTTCAACGACGCCGACGTCATGTTCCTGCAGGACATGATTCCCCACCACCAGCAGGCCATCGACATGGCCAAGCTGGTCGACGGCCGCAGCCGGCGACCCGAGCTGGTGAAGCTCGCCGCCAGGATCATCACCAGCCAAGACGCTGAGATCCGCATCATGCAAGCCTGGCTGACGCGATGGAACCGGCCGGCGCCCGCGGGTGCGGCCAACGAGCACGACCGGCCGCAGGTGCCCGGCCTGCTGGCCCCGGGACAACTGGACTGGCTGGAGACCCTCACGGGATCCCAGTTCGACCTCGGATTTGTGACGATGATGCGGACCCACCACGGCGGGGCGGTGGAGATGGCCGAGACCGAACTGCGCTCCGGTTCCTCAGCGGAGGTCAGGGCGCTGGCCGAGCGGCTGATCGCCGCACAGCAGGCCGAGATCCGCCAGTTGCACGGGTGGAAGGACGCCTGGTCGTAGGCGTTCTGCGCCCTCGGGCGCTTCGCCATCGTCGCGCCAAGGACGCCTCGCGCACCGTCGAGTCGGTCGGAGGCTGCACCGGCCGCTACCAGCGACGCAGGCAAACTACGTAGCTTCGACGATCTAGGAAAACCCCGTGAGAGGGAATAGGCTGCCACACGCCGATGGCAGGACCACCATCCCAGACGTGGGTGCCCTCGCGATCCGGTCAAGATCTGCCACGAGCAGCTGGAGGGGGCGTGCAACGACGCAGCCTCCACGACCACGTCCGGCGGGCCTTCCCTCGCGTGCCGCCACGACGACCCACTACGCACGCCCGCGCGCCGCCACGCGATCGGCATCCAGGCGACCACAGCCAAGGTCATGGCTGTGGAACGCCCTCACCGAAGCAGCGCGGGAGGAACGATGCGTAAGAAGCGATGGCTCATTGCCACCGTCATGGTCACCTTCTTGGCGGCCATCGTGGTTGGGCCGAGCGTGTCGGCCCACCACCAGACGGTCGAGCAGTGGAGCAGGGGCGGAACCGGCAACGGCGGCGTTGCGGGTGCGCACAACGACGACTTCTATTTCGAGCACCACGACCAGCACGGCCCCAGCGAGGGGCACCTTCCGGCCTCCCGGCGCAACGTCGACCTCCTGGGCAAGCTGAAGCTCACCAACTTCCAGGGCGACATCTCCGACGTATCTGCGCTGCAGGCGCCGACCGAGAAGTGGTACGCCTACGTCGGCGACTGGTCAGCCAAGTGCAACACCGGCGGGGTCCACGTAGTAGACATCAGCAACCCCGCCAATCCGGTAAAGCTCGGCTTCCTCAACGCCGGCGGAACCGGCTACCAGACCGAGGGCGTCCAAGCCCTGCACCTGTCCACCCCGTCGTTCACCGGTGACGTGCTGGTGGTGAGCAACGAGTGGTGCCTGCCGAAGGCCAACCCCGCACTCAACCCCGGCGGCATCACCATCTGGAACATCACCGACCCCGCCAATCCCAAGCGGCTGGTGCAGGCGTTCGGGGACTTCGGCGTCCACGGCAACCGAGCGAACGAGTCCCACAGCGCGATCGCCTGGGACGCAGGCACCAGGGCCTACGTGGCGGCGATCGACAACGAGGAGCTCGAGGACGTCGACCTGTTCGAGATCACCGATCCGCGCAACCCCAGGCTGCTGGCCGAGACCAGCCTGCCCGGTGTGCGGGTCAACGCCTACGGCAGCGAGAAGACCTCCCACGACTTCGACGTGCTCCAGTTTCCCGACAGGTCGTGGCACCTGATGGTGTCGGACTGGGACGCCGGCTGGATCGACGTCGACGTCACCAACCCGGCCAACCCCAGGATCCTGGGCGACTTCGACTACGCTACCTGCGACCAGGTCGTGGCGACCGCGTGCCCGCCTGAGGGCAACGCCCACCAGGGCGAGTGGAACAGCACCGGCAGCGTGTTCATCGGCACCGACGAGGACCAGAGCCCGTTCCGCCAGCCCATCAGGGTCCTTGACGGCCCGCTGGCCGGGCAGACCTTCGATGCAGGCGAGTTCAGCTGGACCAAGCCGGTTGCCACCCTCCCCGACCAGAAGGTCAACGGCCCGACGGTGTTCGGCGGCTACGGCTGCCCCGACGACACCGCCGAGATCCCGCCCCCCTCGGTCCTGGGGCCGCTGGCCCCCGGCGAGGAGAAGATCATCGTCTTCCAGCGCGGACCGGTCGGTGACCCCAACCACCCGCACGACGCCTGCTTCTTCTCCGACAAGGTGCGCGCCGGCGAGCAGGCCGGCTACGACGTGGTGATCGTCGCCAACCACCACGACGGCGCCCAGGCCGGAGCGATCCCGGATGCCTTCTTCTGCGGCGGCCAGGGGAGCCCAGTGCTTGGCACCGCCGCCGGCCTGTGCGTCGGCCACCGGTTCATGCACCAGGCCTTCGGCACGACACCCGACTACACCCTCCCCTACCCCACGCCGGCACCCAACGAGCCAACGCCGGGCACCCTCGGCCCCAGAATCCAGGCCGAGTCGCAGTTTGACGGGTGGGGCTACGCCCGCCTGGTCGGCACGCCCTCCATGACCGAGCTCGGCCAGTTCGCCATCCCCCAGACCGACGACCCAGCCTTCGCCGTCGGCTTCGGGGACCTGTCGGTGCACGAGGTCGAGGTGCCCCGTGGCGACCCCAACGAGGGCGGCACCAACGTCGACACTGACAAGCTGGCCTACTTCTCCTGGTATGCGGGCGGCTTCCGCGTGATCGACTTCACCAACCCGGCCAACCCGGTGGAGGTCGGCCACTACATCGACCCAGCCGGCAACAACTTCTGGGGGGTGGCCCTGGCGGAGGATCAGACCGGCAACCGGATCGTGTTGGCCAGCGACCGCGACTTCGGCCTGTTCATCTTCCGGTACACCGGCCCGACCCCATAGGCAACACCTGGCCGGAGACAAGGAGGGCCGGCGGCCAGCCGGCCCTCCTCTCGCCGACTCGTACCGCGCAGGGCAGTGATAGGCACGCCTCCTGGCTGGGCGTTCTTCGTCGACACGCTCGCGAGCGACCGGTGGTGGAGTAAAGCTCAAGGCGATCAGCCGGCCGCCTTGGTCAGGGCTGCTACGCCAACCCGCAGCTCACCGGGTTTCGAATAGGAGAGAGTGTGTGGGCTGCCACCGCATCGTCTTCGAACTTGCCCACGTCGAGAGCAGGTCGAACGGCGCCTGATAGCGGACGCTGGCTAGCCTGCGATCGCAGACCTCGATGCGGTCGAACACCGCCGGTTGAACAGCCAGCGGGGCCTGCGGCTGGCCTTCTGGGGCAGGAACCCATCGGAGGACGGATTCGGGGCGCCGGAGAGATCCTCCTCTGCCCACGTAGGCGATCGGGAGGTGGACCGTGACGCGCCGCCGAGCGGAGCGTTCCCGATGCTCACGTGGCCGCCGTGAGCGAGCGCTTGCTGCAGAGCGGCCGGTGGAGATCCCCAGCTTGGCTGGGACTGTTGCGTAGCCGCCTGAAGCGGCTTCTTGTCGCGGTGGTCGTTGGCCTGGCGTTCATGCCTGGCGTCCTGGGGTGCCGCGGGCTCAGCCCACGCCCTCCGCCCTGTACGGATCAACGGCGCCCGCAGGATCGCCAGGTCGTCCGACGTCCAGGACGCCGCGGTCGTCCTGGACGCCAGCCGGCGCGCTCAGGGCGCCCCGCAGCACGGACACGGCCGCTTACCGCACGGGCAGCCGCAGTTCGGACACGCCGCCATCACCATCACCTCCCTCGCTCGAGAACGCCTGCACGCACCACCACCCCTGGGTCGTCTCCACCGTGCAGGCCTGCTCGGGGGCCATGGCGAGCAGCCGCGCCAGCTCACCCCGCAACCCAGCGAGACGGGCAAGCTCGGTGTCGACCTCAGCCAGCCGTTGGCGCAGCAGCGTCTCGGTGTGGCCGCACGGGCACTGGCCCCGGTCGACGACCTCCAGCAGCTCGGCGATCTCGCGCAGCCGCAACCCGACCCGCTGCGCCCCCTTGACCAACCGTAGCCGTTCCACCGCCCCCTCGTCGTAGCGGCGGTAGCCGGCCGCGGTCCGCGCTGCTTTGGGCAGCAGCCCTAGCCGCTCGTAGTAGCGGACCGCGTGTGGGCTGACGCCGACTCGGGTGGCCAGGCCCGAGACGGTCAGGTGCTCGCTCATGCGCCAAGGCTAAACCTTCGTGCACGCGCTAAGGTCAACCCACCAACCGGACTGAAGCCAGCCCGACAGCGCCAGTCCCAACCCCCCTCTTGCGCAACATCCTGCGTCGCGCTGCGGCCCGATGCCGCCCGGCCACAGCGGGACTGCGGTCCGACCGCGGTGGCCCCTCAGCCGCGTCGGGATTCCCTGGCCCGGGACCGAAGCCTGCCAGGCTGGCCGGTGTTCGGCGCCAAGCCAGTGCCCTCTCGACGGCGAGGCCTGGCCGGCACCATCGGTCGGGTTCGCCGGGTGCCGGCGGTGGAGCCCGATGACCGTGGCGCATGACGGCCGCGGCGGCTGCACGCCGTGCCCAGCGGCGGCGCGGAGCATCCGCACCGCCGCTCGCGGTCCTCCCAAGGGCGGGTTGTGGCTGGTCAGCGGCTACCGCGCACGCCTGACGAGGCTCGCGCCGCCGGCCACCGGCCTGCCTGAGGCAGCTGCAGATTGTCGAGCGGGCTGGCTGGCCGCCAAAGGTAGCCGCTCATGCGCGGATAGTCACCGGGGTGCCGAGCGGAATGGTCTCGGCCAGGGTGATGATGGCCTGGTTGTCCAAGCGGACGCAGCCATTGGACACCTGGTTGCCGAGGTCGCTGAGGTCGGCGGTACCGTGCAAAGCGATCTGCCCGTCGCCGGTGCCGAACTGCTCCAGCACCTCCGAGTAGCCCGACAACCCCAACGCCCAGGCGCCATAGACGGCCGAGATCTGCGGCGGACGCAGCTTCACGGTGACGTAGAACCGCCCGGTCGGGGTAGGCGTGAACGCGCGGCCGATCCCGACCGGCCAGGTGCGCTCGGTACGGCCGTCGCGCAGCAGCCGCACGGTCCGGGCCGACAGGTCGACCTGGACCGCGTAGTCCACCGGGCGGAGGCGGACCTGGTCGCGGCGGATCCAGCCGACCGACTCGTTGGGTCGGCGCGGCAGCAGCACCCTGAGCCAGGTCGCCCCGGCGGTGTTCCGATACGCCTGGGTGACCAGGAACGGGGTCGGGCTGCCCCACGGCGTGGTCTGGGTGAACAGGCCGACGACCCGGCTGCCGTTGCGTGGCTTGGCGTGGGCAGACAGGTCGGTGGTCGCCACCGCCACGTAGGCGGACGCGTCGCCCAGGCGGACCCGGCCCGGCTGGGGACGGGCCGGCGTGGCCGGCGCGACCGTGGTGGACGGGGCTGCTGGGCCGGATGCCGCCGACCGCTCGCAGCCGGCCAGGACCGGGAGCGCGGCAAGCAGGGCCGCCAGCAGGGCAGCCCACCGGCCGGCGGAGACCTTCAGCGCTGACATTTGGACAATGCTACCTCTGCGGCGATCTGGCGGCGGCCGAGCGCCACCGCAGTGATCCCATGCGGCCGCGGTCATGAACCGGTAATGGGACAAGAGAGCAGGCTGCGATCCCTGCCTGCCGTTGACGCCACGGGACGCCTGGACGCCGCAGACGCCGCCCATCGGGCTGCGTCGGGGTTGGACCTGGCTCCTGTTCGGCTGGTACAGGGCTGCTGCGGTGGGCGCCCTGGGGATGCTGCCGGTGATCGTCTGGCAAGGCTGGGACCGTTACTCGAAACGTGAGCATCTGTGACGCCCACGGTCGAGCACCCCTGCTCGGGGTTCCTCACCGCCTCGCGGCGGATCGGTTCTGGTGTCTGTCACCGGCCCCCGCCACCAGCGACGTTGGTCTTACAAGGCCTCGCACGCCCGCACCTTGGGTACGAGCCTACCCGCCGTGGCCTCCCACGAACGGCACCCAGGCTCCAACTGAGCCCCGCCGGCTTGCGCCGGCACCGCCAACTGTACCCGAACAGATGTTCACCGACACGCACCGGTGCGCACATTCCTTGGAGCAGTTCGTGACCCTCCGCGACACCGCCCAGCATCGGGGCTAGGCGAGGCACCGCCGAGGACCGGGTAGCCGGCGGCCGCTGCTCGCCACCCGAGCTCCGGGTTGTGTCAAGCGGGACGCCACCAATCCACCGAGTTCCCAAGGCTTGCAGCCGGTTGGACCCGCGTCGCATGCCACGCCGCGCGGCAAGCCAGCGCCGGGCCGGCCGCTCGGCCCCGCGTGCCCTCCACCGCAGCCAGCTGCAAGCGGTCAGGAGGAAGCGGTCGGCTCGGGCGGCTTGCGGGCGGCCAGCCGCTCGACGATGCCGAGCTTGGCGCGTTCGGCCCGCTGGATCTGAAAGCCTTCGGCCTGCACCTGCAGCAGGGGGCGGCGCAGCAGGTGCTCGCCGCCGAGTGGCCTGGTGCCCTGCTCCAGCAGCCATTGGATGGCCCGCACCCACCGCGGCGCGGCGGCCACGTGGTCCAGCAGCAGCAGCCGACCGCCCGGCCGCAGCACCCGCCGCATCTCGGCGACCGCTTGCCGCTGGTCGGGGATGGCGCACAGCGACAGGGTGCAGACCACGGTGTCGAAGCTGGCGTCGGGGAGGTCGAGTGCTTGGGCGTCGCCCAGGCGCAGGTCGACCTCCACGTTGAGCTGCTGGGCTTGGCGGCGGGCCAGCGCCAGCATGGCGGGGCTGAACTCGATCCCGGTCAGGCGGATGCCCTGCGGGTAGTGGGGGAGGTTGCGGCCGGTGCCGATGGCGACCTCCGGGACCTCGCCGGTGGCCTGGGCGCAGACCCATTGGCGGCCGTCGCCAAACAGCTGCCGTTCCCAGAAGGCCATCTGCTGGTCGTAGGTGCGGGCGTGCTTGTCCCAGTAGCGGCGCAGCCGCTGCGCCCGCCCGGGGCTGACGTGCTTCGGCATGCGGGGTCCTCCTCGGTGGCCACGGTGCGGGCTGCCAGCCGACCTCGGTAGCGAGATCGGGTCTACTATCCTATGATAGTAGCAACTACTGAAGCATAGTAAAGCAAGCGACCGTGGTCGAGGAGGAGCGGACATGGACCATGGCACCATGCACCAGCTGATGGGCGGCATGGGCGGCAATGGCTGGAACATGATGGGCGGCGGGTTCATGTGGTTCTGGGCCGTCTTCTGGGTGGTGGTGCTGGCGCTGCTGGTGGCCGGGGCCATCTGGCTGGCGCGCACCCTGACCCGCCCGTCCAACCCCCCTAGCGGGCCGGGCTCGGCGCGGGCCGAGCTGGATCTCCGCTATGCCCGCGGCGACCTGACCCGCGAGGAGTACCTGCAGCGCCGCGTCGACCTGGAGGACGGCCAGCCATGACCGCCGACCGCCCCGATCCTTCGGCCCGGGCCAGCCTGGAGCGTGCCCTTGGGCTGCTGGGCCGGCTGGAGGCCAGGATCATGCGGGCGGTGTGGACCGGCCAGGTCCCCGAGCCGTTCGCGGTCCGCGACGTGCGCGCCCACATGCCGGAGCTGGCCTACACCACGGTGATGACCACCCTGCGGCGGCTGGCCGACAAGGGGCTGCTGGTCGCCGACGCCACCGTGGGCAAGCGCGCCTACGACTACCGCTCGGCGGGCCCACCGGAGGGGTTCCTGGCCGCGGCCAGCCGGCGGGAGGCCCAGCAGGTGCTGGACCGCTACGGCGACGCCGCGCTGGCGGCGTTCGCGGCCCGTCTGGACGCCCTCACCCCCCAGCAGTGCAAACGCCTGGAGGGTCGTTGCCCCTGCACGAGCGCATGGACGCCCCCGGCCACGTTATGGACCGTGACTGCGCCGGCTATGGGCAGCCAGTGAGGATCACCCGACCCCGATGACCGAGTGACACTCCGGCGAGCGCGACCTCGTCAGCTCCTACATCGGGTAGTAAACTCGTGGGAGGCCTGCCCTGCGGCCAGGCGCCGCACCCGGAAGGGCGTGGCGGACCGTCGGGCGGGTGCTGGCGCCCCGGCGGGGGCGGCGGAGCCAGGCATCGGACCGACGGACGGAACGGGACGAGGCAGATGGCAGCCATTGCAGGCCTCCGGTCGGCCAGTCCCCGGCCGCCGGCCAAGAAGCCACAGGTGAGCCGGCGGTCGTTCCTGCGCACCGCGTGGCTCGGCGCCCTTGGGGCCTCGGTGGCCGGGTTCGGCGCCGGCACCGTCTACTTCCTCTGGCCCAACCTCTCCGAGGGGTTCGGCAGCAAGATCCGCGCCGGCGACAAGGCCAAGATCGACGCCGACATCAAGGCCAACGACGGCTACGCCTACGTGCCCGACGGCCGCTTCTACCTGGTCCCCTACGACGACGCCAACGACACCGAGGGCGTCTACAAGGACGTCGCCGGCGGCGGCTACATGGCGTTGTACCAACGCTGCGTCCACCTCGGCTGCCGGGTGCCCTGGTGCGCCACCGCGCAGTGGTGGGAGTGCCCCTGCCACGGCTCCAAGTACAATCAGGTCGGCGAGTACAAGGAGGGTCCGGCCCCGCGGGGCTGGACCGCTTCGCCATCACCGTGCAGGGCGGCCAGATCGTGGTGGACACCTCCAAGATCGTCACCGGCCCGCCCCGGGGCACCAACACCACCGGCCAGGAGCCCCAGGGCCCCCACTGCGTCGGCGGCGTCCAGCAGTAGCACCGACGCCGCAACCAGGGACAGAGCCAGGATGCATGCGAATGAGGCGCTGCCGATCGTCGGGGATCCGCACCAGGACGCGCCCGAGCCGCCCACGACGCTGGGCTCCGGCGACAACAAGCAGAACGGCCACCGCCGGCTGGTCCTTGGCGCGCTTGGTTGGTCGCAACGCTCGCCCGTGATGCCGAGCCTTGATCGGGGCCCAGCGGGATCGTAGGCGGTTGCGGCGGATCGTGGCCCCCGCGGGAGCTTGACGGCGTCGGCAAGCCGCTCAGGCTGGAGCCGCAGATGCCGCTGGACGCACGTCGACCACATGATCGGCTCGCCTGCCCATCGCCGCCAAGGCTACGACACAGAGTAGGAACCGGTAGTATGGTCGGCCGCGGTGGCCGTGGCCGAGGGCCGCGGCCGATCGCCGGCGGCCGGCTGGCCATGCCGCGGTGGGATCGGGATCAGGGTGCAACCTGCGTCGGGTGATTCAGGCCCCGGGAGCCCAGGCGACCCCAAGGTGGGGCCTCTTGGTGATCCGGCCGGCCTCCCCAGGAGGGCGATGGCCGTGACGAAGGACCACGGCCGCCCAGCGCTACAGCTTGGCCGGCTCTTGGCGCTGCTGGCGGCCCTGTTGATGGCGGGGGCGGGCGTGACCCACCTGCGAGTAACGCCCGGCCATTGGGCAGAAGACCGCAGCTACGGGGCCTTCTTCCTGGCCGCCGGGGTGGTCCAGTTGGGCGGCGCCGCCGCGCTCGCTTGGCGGTCCCGCGCGCGCGGCTGGCGCTGGACGCTGGTCGCCGCCAACCTCGCCTTGGTCGCGATCTGGGCGCTGACCAGGACGGCCGGTGTACCGGTGGGCGTGGACGCCGGGGCTCGGGAAACGGTTGGTGTGGCGGACCTTCTGGCCGTCGGCCTTGAGCTAGTGGCCGTCGCGCTGGTGACCGTGGAGCTCGCCTGGCCGGGCGGCGGGGCTGGCGCGATGGACCGCCCGGTCGGCCGGCGCATGGCCGCAGGCGTGCTGCTGGTCGGGACGCTGGTGGTCGCGCCACTGGTCGCGGCCGCGCGGCCGGCGCCGGTCTCGCCGCTGTGCGCCGGTCATGCCGAGCAGGCCGCGCTGGGGCCGCTGGGGGCGGTCGACGGCCACTCCGTCCTGCCGCGAGGGACGCCGGCGGCGCGGGTGGCCGCGGGCCAGACCGTTCGGGTGCTGGCGGGCGAGCTGGTCAACTGCGCCGACGGGTCGGTCACGGTGGAGCGGGTCGCGACGCTCAACGTCTCGGGCAGCGCCGCCCGGGTCCTCGGGTTCGAGGTCGGGCCGCTCCCGGGCCATGCGGGCTCCTTCACCCCGCTGCCGGGGCGGGCCGACCTTGCCCCGACCGAGGCCGCGCCGACGCTGGGGATCTTCGCCCGGATCAGCGCCGAGGACCCCGGCGTGTTCGTGATCGACTCGCTGCGGCTGTACCTGCGGGTGGATGGCCGGCAGGTCGTCCAGCCAGTCGCGACGATCGCCACCGTCCAAGTCGCCGCACCCGGCCGGTGAAACGTTCCCGCCGGGCGGTCGGCGCGGCGACGCGCCGCTCCAGCGGCGCTGGCATGGCCGCGCTGGACTGGCGGTGAGTCGCGATCGGTTTCGCCCCGCCAGTCCTCGTGAGGTGCGCCGTCGTGCTGGTGGTCCGCTCGCTGGCACGCCCGAGCAACCGGTGGCCAGCCGGGACCCCGCGGGAGGAACCGGACCGGCCGCGACGTCCCCGGGGATCTGTCCTCTGAAGCGTCCCTCCAGCACCGCGCCGACTGGATCGGCAGCCAGGCTGGCACCCCGGTAGGAGCAGCCAAGGCGAGCCTCGCTGCCGTAGGTGACCGGCGAGGCGCTGGACAGTCCAGCGGTCCAAGAGGCGTGCCTCGGCGCTGCACTCATGGCTACGATGATGCGTAGGAGTTGCGCAGACGGCACGCGCCGGGGTGGCGCGCCAGACGATAGAGGCGACGGAGCGCATGATGGGCGGCGGCATGACGGCTTGGGCGGTGCGATCCGCCCTATGCCACGCGCTCGGGCCGCGCGGCGCGTCCGCATGAGCGCCGGTCGGCTCTCCCGCCGACGGCTCCTGCTGGCATCCGGCGCGGTTGCCGCCGGGCTGGCCGCCGAGGGCTGCAGCGCCGTCCGCGGCGGCCGCGCGATCGGCCCGGGCTCGCCTGCGGTCGCCGCGGCCGAGGCGCGCCGCCGCCCCGCGAGGGCCCAGATCCGAGAGGTCACACTCACCGCGGCGCCGACCACCCTGGACCTGGCCGGCCGGCCGGCGGCGACCTGGGGATACGACGACGCCGTGCCCGGTCGGCTGGTCCGCCTTCGCGCCGGCGGCGTGCTCCGCGCCCAGCTGGCCAACCGCCTGCCTGAGCCCACCACGATCCACTGGCACGGCGTTGCGCTCCGCAACGACATGGACGGGGTGCCCGGCGTCACCCAGGCCGCGGTGGCGCCGGGCGGTCGCTTCACCTACGAGTTCACCGTCCCCGACCCTGGCACCTACTTCTTCCATTCCCATGCCGGCCTGCAGCTGGACCGCGGGCTCTACGCCCCCCTGGTGGTCGACGACCCGGCCGAGCCGGGCCGCTACGATCGCGAGGCGCTGGTCGTGCTGGACGACTGGACCGACGGGATCGGCCGGCCGCCCGAGGCGGTCTTCGCCGGCCTCGCCCGCCAATCGGGCGGCATGGCCGGCATGGGGATGATGGGCCAGGACGGGATGGGCGAGGAGCTGCACGCCAGCCGCCCGCTCGGCGGCCCTGGCGGCCAGGTCGCCTACCCCGCCTACCTCGTCAACGGCCGGCCAGCAGCCGATCCGGCGACGGTTCGGGCCAGGTCTGGAGAGCGGCTGCGGCTGCGCGTGGTCAACGCCTGGCGGCCGAGTTCCCCTCGCCGTCTCCAGCGTCGAGCTCGACTCGTCCGAGGGCCAGGCGCTCGCCGCGCGTGGGGGATCCTGTTCCTGCCCGGCGTCTTCCTCGACGGCGTCCCGTTTGCCTACGGCCGGCTCTCAGAGCGCAGGCTCCGCCGCGAGCTCCAGCGGCGATCCCCGACCGCAGGACCGCCCTGATGCCGACCGGCCCGACCCCGGCAAAGCCTCGCTGGCGGCGCAGAACCCGGAGGTGGCGGCGGCCCGCGGGTTGGAGCGCCGTGGCCGTCGGCGCGCTGCTGTTCCTCTACGGCTACCTGGGCGCGACGACCGGCCTGGTGTCCCTCCCCTTCGACCGCCACCACGTCGTCTCCCAGATCATCGGGTTGGTCCTGGCGGTCGTGGGATTGGGCTGGGCAACCTCCCAGTAGCCGCATGGTAGGTCGGGCATCAGCGTCACGCCGTTCCGAGGGCTATGGCCGGAGCTCCGAGGACACATCGGCGCGAGGCCACAACGACATGATGTAGGAGTTCTGGGTATCATGACGCGAAGGCGGCAGCGCGGGAATCTACCACGCTGTCTACTACATGCAGTAGGATCCTTCGGGTAGCTCGGACAGGCTGGAGCGGAAGGCCCTGCGTTGCGATCGGAGGTCGTGGCGATGGAGAAGATGCTGCGGGCGTGCCTGAACTGGAAGGTCATCGGAGCGCTGGCCCTCCTGGGGCTTGGGATCTGGGCGGTGTCGCCGAACCTCCTGGCCGCGGCGCTCCCGGTCTTGCTCCTGGCCGCGTGCCTGCTCTCGATGCTGCTGATGATGCGCGGCATGCAAGGGCACGAGGGTTCACGCGCCGACGCCGAGGAGCGGACGAGCCGCATCGCTCCCTCCCGAGACGTGCGTCTGGCCGAGCTCAAGGCCGAGCAGCAGGCCATCGACCGGGAGATCGCCAGCCTCGAGCAGGGGTCCGAGCGCCCCGCCCCGGGCTCCGGCGCCTGAGGGACCGCGGCACCCGAGGCCACCACCAGAACGTCCAGTCGGATCGGCGCGGGGAACAGCGGCAGGCTGTTCGGGGTCGGCCTCGGCGGTGCAGCGACCGAGTGCGTGCGGAACCTCCCGCGGAACTCCCTGCCCGCACCAGATCCTGGCCCGTCGATACCGTCCATCAGCGTGCGGTCCCAGCTGTAGCGGTGCTTGAGATGGCTGATCCGACCTTCCGAGCGGTGCGCAGCTTCATCGGGCGCCGGAATGGCCGGGATCGCTCCTTGGCCTGGCGGGCTGGGCGTGCCCTTGCGGGGGATCGCGACCTGGGTCACGCCAAGCTCGCCGAGGACGTCGTCCACGGCGGCCTCGCCGCGGTCCCGGTCGGCGGTCGCCGCCCTGGGCATCCGTCCGGCCCGCTGGCTGACCTGCCCGACCGCCAGCGCCAGCAGCGGCGCATCCGCAGGGTTGCCGACCCAGACCTGGTGGTCCAGCACGATCCCGTCGGGATGTCGAGGATCTGGGCCTTACCTGTGGGGCACCCGCCGGTCAATTGGGATACCTTGTGTCTTGCCTGGTCCTTGCCTGGTCCTCCTCAGCAGCTCACGCGTCAGCCCACAGCCGGAGTCAACCGCGGCCCGAACGCGCCGTTGCGGAGGGACCGGAGCGCAGCGGAGGCCGTTGCCGCCGGCGAAGGCTGGCGCCCCTGGCGTGGGAGGAGCGAAGGTCACCTCACATGACCATCACCACCTGCCGATTGACGATGCCGGCGCTGGCGAAGGGCTCCCGCGTGCGAACGCCCAGCCTTACCTTGGTGCTCGGAAGCAATGGCTTCCGGCGACGTGATGGTTGATCCGGTGGTCCCACAGAGTGCGGCCGCAGCAGTCTTGGGAGGCTGTCCAGCAGACGGTGCAGAGTCCCGCTGGCAGGCAGGCACATTGGTGGAGCTGGCCGCAGACATCGGATCGATGGGCGCAAACCCCACACGGGGCCTTCACGGTCAGGCCGCCGGCTGCCAGGCCTGGTCGCCGAGGGCACGCAGGGTGTGGTGGATCCGCCGGGCCAGCTTGCGCGCGACCGAGATGACCCCCAGGTGGCCGTCGGCCCGGCCGCCAGGAAGTAGGCATGGTCGGGCAAGTTCGGCCGGGTGGCGCACACGGCTGCCTCCTACAGCGCCCGGCGCAGCGTGGCTGGCCCTTGGCGGGCGCGGTGGCCCTGGCCCGCTTGGTGTCGGAGGCGTAGACGGTGATGTCCAGGCCGGTGTGACGCACGGCGGCACCGGAGGAGGTGAAGCGGCGGGTGTCGCCCATCTCGGCCCAGATCGCCACCGAGGTGATCGGGCCGATCCCAAAGTGCGTGGTTCGCAGCGCCCGGCAGCCCGGCTGGCGGCGGGAGAAGCGGGCGAGGTCGGCGCGCAGCGGGTCCAGCTCGCCGGTAAGCCGATCCAGCTGCCGCAGCCCGACCTCGACGGCCTCACGGCCGGCCGGCGACAGCTCGGCCGCGGTCAGGCGGGCCTGGCCAGCGGCGCTGGTGAGGGAGGCGATGACCGGCACGCCCTGGTGGTACAGGGTGGCCTGGACCCGCTGCAGCCACGCCGTGCGCTCCTCCTCCAGGTCCTTATACAGCCGCACCCTCGCCCTGGCCTCAAGCACGTGCGCCGGTGGGATCCACGACTGGGGCAGGTCGCTCTTCACCAGCAGCTCCCGCAGGTGGCGGGCGTCGGACCGGTCGGTCTTGGCGCGGCGCTTGCGGCCTCGCTTGGCGGCCGTCTCCGCCGGCTCGGCCAGATGGGCCCCGATGCCGGCCCGCTCCCGCTCCTCCACCGCGAAGGCTACCCCGCTCTGATCCTGGAACCGGGCGAGGAAGGACCGAAGGTGGCCACGGTCGGCGGGACGACACGACCCCGATCGACCTGGCCGGTGACCACATCCAGATAGTCATAGGTGAGCTGGCGCCGTGCAGATCCAGCCCTCCTATGATGGCCATGGGACCTCCTCGAGCTCCTGAACTCATCGGCCCTGGCGGGTCTCCTGGGCTCGCCGGCGACCGCTGCCGTACAGCAGACTGCCCCGGCTGTGCCGGGGAGGTCCCCACATTCCATCTTGTAGCCGACCTCCACCGGCTTGCCGAGCCGGCCCTCGGGCGATCGGGCGGGCATCAGGGTCGTGCAGGCTCACCAGCCGGGTCGCGCCTGAAAGGGTCCCCGTGGAGTTCAGAAACCTCGGCCGCGTCCGCTGAGCAGCGAGGACCCGGGTGGGACAATCGGCCAATGGCCCTGTCCTTCCTCTATCTCATGGCGCACTGGCTTGTTGGCATGCTGCTCGGACGCCACCGCAGCGAGCA
>WNGB01005118.1_pt1 | contig 20413 bp, 12 predicted proteins | sample 5400681 | NCBI WGS metagenome assembly WNGB01 (sample SAMN13153367, study PRJNA577476) | soil metagenome | isolation source: 115 cm soil or saprolite under grassland replicate 2 | place: USA:California | collected 2016-06-15
CATCGGTGCCTGGACGTATAGGTGTTGGCTCCAACTTCGCGAGAGTGCGCCCGCCCGGGCCGGTGAGCGTGAAGCCGGAGAGAACGCGGGATGTGCCGTCCGGGCCGGACCGTTGGCCGGACACCTCGAACTGCGCGACGACCGGCGCGCCAACGGCAAAGGCGAGATGAGCCACCGGCACCGGGCGCGGGCCCGGCTCGACGGTGTCGGTCAGGATCGGAGTGGTCATGCGGAAGCCTTGGTGCGTCGGCACCTCGAAGTCATGCGTCACGGACCCGATCCGACCCGAGTTCGCATCACGGACGACGAGGCGCGCCTGCCACGTACCACCGGAGAGCCGAAAGTTGCGCGTGACCAATGGGGCGTGGCCTGCTGACAATGGCAGATGCGCCTTGTCCGAGATCCCCGCGCGCTCGCCACTCTCACGACTCACGGAGGCCATGTAGTACTCGATGACGACATCCGGCGCTCCGGGGCGCGCGCCCGGAAGCGCGCCCACTTCGATCTCCCCGACGAGCATTACGTCCGTCTTGTCGCCGTCGGCGTTACGAACGTAGGCGGCAAGGCGCACGGGCAGTCCGCTATCGTCCGCAGGGGCATCGAGGGCAGCGCGGATGGCGGGTGCGAGCTTGTCACTTGCGGGCTCCGGGTCGCGCCCTTTGCCACGCGGCGTGTCCGCAAAGTAGCCCCTCCGTGCGTACACCGCCAGACCGTCTCGCAGCACCTCGACGCCGATCTTGTGGTACTTGCCATCGAGCGGGGCGAGCGGGTCGTAGGCGAGGAGATAGTAGACGCGCGACTCGTCCGCAATCTGCCGGATCGCACGGCCAAGGTCCGCGGTCGCGCCCACGGCGAAGCCGCCGGTGTCGAGTGCCACCGAGACCGCACCCTCCGCCTCGTTCCGTTCGGCATCGATGTAAACGTTCCGTTCGCCGACGCTCTTCTGGCCCTCCGAGAGCAGGCGAGGGCTGTCCGACGCGCCGGCGGTCGCCAGCTCGGCGCCACCGCGGGCATTCAGGAAGTAGATGGCCACGTTGGTCCGCCGCGCGGACGCGATCACGTCCCGGTACTCTCTGCGTTGCGGCTCGCTGACGAATCCTTCCGACACGAGGATGACGGACTTGCGCCCCTCGGCACCGGCGAGCGCGTCGGTCACGCGGGCCAGCAGCCCCAAGGTGACACGCCGGCGGTTCACCGACGCCGCATACACCTCCTCTGCTCTCGAGCGGACCATCGGGTGGCCCTCATCCGTGACGCCCATCTCCTTCATGATTCCGGTGTAGCCTCTGGAAACGTTCAGATCGGCCACTGCGCCCATGTCGCTGAGCCTTCGCGTGACGAGCGCGAGCACCGACCGGTCACGCTCGTGGATGCGCAACGCTTCCCAGTCACTGATGTGTCCGGAGGTCGTGTCGGGAGGGCGGTGACCCTGGAGTCGGCTGGTGAGAGCGAAGAGGTCGTCGCGTCCGCGGCCCATGACCGTCGTCCACCAGACGTCGCCTCCCGTCGTGATCAGGGCCACGCGGTCGTTCGAGCTCAAGGCTTCTCTCAGGAACGCGGCAACCACTTTGCGTGCGGGCTCGGCTTGAGCCGGGGAGAGGTGCAGATCGTCGAACACGATGGCAAACGTGCGCGCCGGCCGCACCTCTCGAGCATTCGACGACACGCGCGGGCGAGACGCGGGTGCGGTGGGGAGAGAGCCGGTGGGCGGGGGCACGTGCACCGCCTGGAATTGCAGGATCTCCCGTGGCCGCCCGTCTTCGGTCAGGCGAAACTGCGCGCGATCGAGCCCGGGCACGGTGTGGCCATGCCCGTCCGTGACGACGACGTCCACCGTGACGAGCGCGACTCCCGCCTGGAACTCGCGGTTGGGTGGTTGGTCCGCGATGCTCGATATCGCCCCGAGCACGAACACGCCGACGAACACGACGCGCTGAGGACGATGGATCGTCAGGGCCCCGCCTTCTTTGCCCCAGACATTATCAGACGTGCGCTGCGGGCGGTGGCGGAGCCCTATCCCTGGCCTCTTGCCGCGCGAACGTCCGGGGCGCCGAGCAGGGCCAGGGCCTGCACGATCGCGGCGTCGATCCGAGCGGCCGCCTCGCCCGTGACCCACGCGCGGGGGCTCTCGCCGACGACATCCCTGAGCTTGACCAATGACTGGACGAGCTCGCGGCTCTGCCCGAATCGAAGCATGGGCGGCAAGCCGTCGACGATCCCGAGCATCGTGGCCAGGTGTCGCTGGTTCGCCTCGTCGCTGTCGCTCGTCATGTCTCCGGCGGGGGCGCGGCGCGGATCGAGAAGCGAGACCTCGTTTCGCAGGAGGTCGAGCGCGGCGTAGCGCGCGTCGGGCGGGACGAAGGTCAGCACCGGAGCCGCCGAGCCGGTGATGCACTCGCTCTGCACGGCCGGAAGCGTCGATTCGCCGGTCATGGCGGGCAAGAGCTGCTTGCTCAGCCGAGCCATCAGGCGGCGGACGACGGCGTCCACCTGGGCGTCGACGGCGCCCACATCGGACAGCCGACGGATCACGGACAGCATGCCGTCCACGTCGAGCAGCTCCGCCGTCGTGAGCGAGCCGTCGCCGTTGGCGTCGAAGGCCTGCTTCACCGCCTGCACGAACTCGGGGTCCCGGAGGCGCTGCATCGCGCCGTCGAGAGCGCCCGGTTGCAACAGGCTGAGCGCTTCGATCGCGACCGCGCCGATCGAGTCCATGACGTTCGCTCCGCCCGGGTGAAGAGTCGAGAAGCCCCCGACGCGGCCCCAATCCTGGGACGCGGCGCTCGGCGCGCCGGCCCAGTTGATCGCGGCCATCGCGGCCGGACGCGTCCAGGTGCTCCCCGCCCATTCGCCGCCGCGATCGCCCCACGTCGATCGTCCTCCGCCCGCCGCCGGAGACCACGTGTTGAAGACGGACGAATTCGCTCCGGCCGGCCTCACGACGCCGCTAGGATCCGATGGGCATCGCCATCGATCCTGGTCCAGCATGAGCCCGGCGCCCGAGGGACAGGGCGGCGGGAGCGCCCTCACGGTCTGTGTCTCGTCGACCATCATGGCGTCGCCGGAGGCGGCGCCAAGGATGGGCGCGGCGGCGGCCATCCAATAGAAAGCGGACCTGGACTCGCCGGTCTCCACGGTGAACACGTACCCGTGGCTGACGGCGGTCTCCGGTTGTCCCTTCACCACCTGAATGGGGAGGCGATCGAGGTACGGCAGCATCTGGGACAGCGTCGGATAGTTCGGGCGGCCGTCGTGATCGAGATCGTTCTTCGCGAAGCTCGTGGCAACGATGGACATCTCGGCCATGTCCTCCGTGGCCGCGCTCCGGCTCGCCGCTTCACGGACCTTCTGCACGGCGGGGAGGAGGAGCCCGATGAGGATCGCGATGATCGCGATGACGACGAGCATCTCGATGAGGGTGAAGCCGGCGTCGCAGGAGCGGGCGGCCGGGCGGCGGCGAGGGGAGCGATTCATGGCGCCTCCGGAGGCGCGGAACGACTGATTTTCCGGGCGGGGAGGAGGGGAGATGCGAAGAGAGGCGTCAAGCTCGCCTCCAAACGTCCCGGCATCTCGAGCGCGACCCGGGTGTAGGCCACCGCGGCCGCCGTCAGGCACCATGGATGTTATCGGATTGCGACGACGAGTCAAGAAAAGAGTCGTCGAACGGCTAGAAAACGAATCCGATCCCGTAACGCGTGCTCACCTGCCCGGTTCCAGCCGTGTAGTGCGGCGGACAACCGGACGACTGGAGGCACAGCGGGGCCTCGAACGGCTTGCGTGAGGTCCGGAGCGCCGACTCGTAGCCCGTAGACGCGCTGAACACCGCCCGGTCGGTGAAACGCCATTCGAAACCCAGTTCGCCGCGCGCCATCGGCACGGTGCCGAACACGTCGCCCGAGACGAACGAGGGACCCGCGCCGAGCGACAGCCGCATGCGTCCGCTCCGCGTGAGAGCCTGCTCGACCTTCAGCAGGGCGAGGCCATGCAGGCCCGACCCGAGATCGACCTCGCGCGTGCCGCCCGCGGGATCCTTGGCCAGCGTGTTCACGGGCAACCCCGGACCGAGCGCCGCCTCGAGCGCGAAGCGCGGTCCGAGCCGGCGGCGCAGGGAGACCGCCAGGAAGGCGTCCCCGGGAAGCGGGTCGGACGAAAGATTCAATCCGAGATTGGCGACCAGGCCCCAGGGGCGCTGGGTCGGCGGGCCCGGGTCGGCGGCGAAGGCGGGACCCGAGAGCGCAAGCGCCAGGATCGCGAAGATCGGCACCCTTGACCGCATGCAGCACCCCCGCGCCTCATGATACGCGTACACGGGACGAGCCTCTTCACGGCACGGGCACGGAGGCCGAGAAATCCGGCCGGAAGATGAAGATCGAATAGCCGACCCGATCGATCGGGGTGAGGGCGCGGAAGCGGTTCATCAGGTGCCGCTGCGCGCCTTCGAAATACACGCCCTGCAGGTTGGTCGCGCTCACCGCCACCAGCTCCCCCGCGCGCACGTCGCCGACGATCCGTGGCGGGTCCGGATGCATCTTGCTCGGCAGCATCTCGCAGGGGATCCGGTAGTACGCCGGATCGGCCGTACCGAAGTACGAGAGCTTCAGCTGTATCACGCCGTGCTCGTCCGTCCAGCGCTTCAGCGCCTTCAGGTCCTGCCCCCAATCGACGTTCGAGTCGACGAGGTAGCGCCAGCCCTGGGACGGCCCGCCCACCAGCTCGTTGAAGTAGCCGAGGTAGTGGGGGTGGACGTGCAGGACGGAGAGCGCGTACCAGGCGGAAAGCGCGAGGACCGCCCATCGCCGCGTGCGGCCGGCCCTCACCGCGGCCGCGGCGGCACTGCCGGCGGCGGCGAACAGGAAGGGATAGATCGGGAGGAGATGGCGGTGGCCGATGTTGAGGTGGCGCGTGAGCGTGACTCCCACGTAGATCGCCACCGGCAGCCACAGGAAGGCGTGCACGCTTCCACGCCGCTCGTCCCCGTCCCGCCGGGCGAAGAGGGCAAGCGCCAGGAGGGCCAGCAGGGCCAGCGGCGTCTTCAAGAGGAACGTGGCCGGAAAGTAGTACCACCAGCCGCCCTGCGAAACGTGTCCGAACAGGAACGCGGGCCGCGCCTGCGCGTCGCGGAGGACGGTCGCCAGGCCGTAGACATAGGCGTCGGGCAGGAGCCCGGCGGCGCGGACCGCGCGGAGCACGCCACTCGTCGCTCCCGACTGCTCGAGGCGCGCCCAACTGAAGGCGGCGGCCCCCTCCGGATCGTTCGCGAGCCGCGGCTGGAAGAAGTACGTCGCCCACACGAATGCGAGCGCGATGGCCCCGATCGCCAGCAGGGCCAGCGCGAGAGCCGCCAGCCGGGACAGCGCCCCGCTGAGCTTTCGCGGCGCCGCGGCGAAGGGGGCGAGGGTCAAGGGCTCCGACGACAGCGCCACCACGACGGCCAGGACGATCAGGGTCGGAACCAGGACGAAGGCGGAGAACTTGCTCGCAAAAGCGGCCCCGGTGGCCAGCCCGGCGAGGAGGACGCGCGTGGCCGTGATGCGGTGCGTTACGGCCTGGAAGGCAATGACGCTCAGGAAGACGAACAGCGCGACGGCGAGGTCCGTGGTCACGATCTGACCGTGCGCCAGCACGTCGGGGCTGAGCAGGCAAAGGAAGAAGGCGATCGCCCCCGCCCGGAGCCCGAAATGCCGTTGCGTCCAGAGCAGCACCGCCGCGCCCAGCACGCACCCCAGGGCCACGATCGGCAGTCGCCCCCAGAAGAGGACCCGGTCCCCGTCGTTCCATTGATAGAGGAAGCGGTGGCCATACTCCCATTCCTGGCCGAGGGCCCACGGCGGCGATGCGTTCCGCATCCGGAGGTCCATCAGCAGGAGGGGCAGCGCAGCCAGTTCCTTGGCCAGCGGCGGATGCTCGGGGTTCATCCGGAAGTCGCGGAGGGTCAGATAGGTGTAGCCCGCCGGAAGATGGGCCGTCTCGTCGTAGACGGCGGACGTGGTCCGCATGCTGGTGATGGCTAGGGCGGCGTAGGCCAGGATCCCCGCCGCGAGCAGGCCCAGGACGCGGAGCTGTCTTGCCGGCGGCACGCCACATCTTCCACGACTCTCGGCGGCGGCGCGACCACTGGACGCACGGGATGCCTGCTCTGGCGTACCATGTCCGCCTCGATGTCGTTGAATCACAACGTCGTGCGCTCGGGCGACGCGTAGGAGTGTCCCCAGGCCGCTCCGCGGTGTGATTCACGTCAGTTTCCGCGTATCGTGTTGGTGGTAATACAACAACCCTTTCGCTCGAGGTAGGCATGCCGGCATACAAGGTGCGGCTCGACGACGGCTCGGAGATGGGCCCGCTGGATCCGGAGATGCTGCGCTCGTGGTACCAGCAGGGCCTCATCAACCGCGACTCGAAGGTCCGGCCCGCGGGTGGCAAGAGCTGGTCGCGGCTCATCGACGTCGTGGACATCTCGACCTGGGGCGCGGCCGGAGGGACGAAGGGCCGCGAGGCGGAGGCGGAGGACGAGTACGAAGAACTGTCCGACGATCCCCAGAGGTGGCGGATCTTCGCGGCGAGCGTGCTCTTCTTCCTCGTGGCGGCGGGGGCGGGATACTTCGCGCTGTTCCCGGGTCGATGGCTCCCCGCGCTGAAGGAAGCGCCCTGGCGGGAGATCGCGCTCGGCCAGGTCGCCCTCGGCCTCCTCCTCGTGCGCGGCTCGGACTCGATGCGCAAGGTCGTCCGCGTCCTCGTCTTCCTCCTCACCTTCAGCCTGTTCGCGGTGGCCGCGCCCGTCCTGCTCCAAGGCTTCCAGTGGCGGGCGCTCGCGATCCTCGCCTCCGCCTGGGTGATGGGCTCCGGCCTCTTCTTCTTCCTGGCCGGACGGCCGCTGCGCGGGTCGAGCATCGCCATGTGCCTGTTCTGGATCCTGGCCGGAGCGGCAGGGGTCGGGGCCCTGGGATACGTTCCCGAGAACGGCGCGCCCGCGTTCGCCGCCACCGCCGGCGAGTCCAAGCCGGATGATCGCCTGGCCGCGCCGTGGTCGCCGTCGGCGACGGCGGTCACCCGCGAGCTCCCGCTGCTCTCGCCGCGCGCGGCCGAGCTCGTCGTCTCCTACGGTCTGGATCGCCCGGAGGCCGCTTTCAAGAAAAGCTACCTGCTCGCCGCCAACGGGATGGGCCGGCTCTCGCCCCAGGAGGCGAAGGAGCTGGGGGAGCTGACCAGCGCCGTCTACGCCCCGTTGCCTCCGCCCAACCGCAGGCGCCTCGACGGATACATGGAGCGGGTCCGCGGGCTCCAGGTGACGCAGCCCCAGGAAGACCGCGAGATGACCGCGCTCGTCCGGGAGGCCGTGCTGCAGCTCCCCGAGTCGCAGCGGACGCGCTACCAGCTCCTGTACGAGAAGGCCCTCGGGGCCAGCCGCTAGTTCGGCCGGCGGGCCTGACGGGCCCGGACCGCCGCCAGCTCCCGCCGCGCGTCCGGATCGTCGGCCTGGATGCGGAGCGCCTGCTCGAGATGGCCGGCCGCCTCGTCGAGGCGGCCCTGCAGCGCGAGGGCGCGGCCGAGGTTGTACTGCGCGTTGAGCGAGCCGGGGTCCGCCTCCACCGCGCGGCGGAGCTGCTCGACGGCCTCCACGACGCGACCGGTCTCGAGGAGCGCCCCTCCGAGGTTGTTGCGGGCCGTGGCGTCGTCCGGCGCGAGCCGCACCGCCTCACGCAGATGGGGCAGGGCCTCCGCGAACGCGCCCGCGAGGACGAGCGCGCTGCCGAGGTTGTGTCGCGCATTCGCGTAGTCCGGCTGCGCGTGCACCGCCTGCCGGTACTCGGCGATGGCGGTGTCGAGGTCGCCCGCGGTCTGCAAGGCGGCTCCCAGGTTGTTGTGCACGGCCGCGCTCTCCGGACGGGCGCGCAGGGCCTGCCGGTATTCGGCGATGGCTTCCGCCGCGCGGCCGCGCGCCTCGAGGGCGGCGCCGAGATTCGCGTGGGCGACGAAGTCGCCGGGATACTTCTCGAGCCGCCGGCGCATGAGGGCCTCCTGCAGCGCCCAGCGGTCGTCGCGCTGGCGCGGCAGGACCTGCACCCAGAGATGGCCCATCTCGTCCGTCGAGCGGTTGCCCGTCACCACCCTCCGGGGCGGATGACTCGGGTTGCGGACGTTGCCTTCCGAGTTGTCGTACGCGATGCGCATGTGGAGGACGGAGCCGCGGGGCAGGAAGAGCGGATGGGCGAGCGGGTACACGGCCTGCCAGGCGAAGTCCCAGTCGCGGATCCAGATCAGCCATCTCTTCGTGCCGTCGGGAAGGGTGGCAAAGCCCTGCACGTCCTTGCCGACGTAGTGGGCGTGCGGGTAGACGGCAAGGACCTCGGCATCGACGGGCAGCGTGTACTCATCGGTCACCACGAAGTCGGGCGCGCCGGGCGGCATGTCGATGGCCCCGTCGTGCTCGAGCTGGAGCAGCATGGGGAACCGCGTCGGCGCCGTCTCCGTGAAGTAGAGGCCGACGACGGGGCGGATCACCTCGGGCTTGCCGGAAGGCTGGAGGTGCAGGTTGAGGACGAGGTCGGTGCGCTCGTCGATCGTCCAGGCCATGCCTTCGGGCTCGCTGACCGCGGCCGTGCCCGGCTTCCAGAACAGGAAATGGCTGTCGGGCTCGAAGGCATCCGATTCGAGCTCCACGTCCATGCCGGCAAAACCCGGCCCGGGATCCTTGGCGTCGCGGCGGCGCGCGGAGCCGGTCCGATCCAGCAGGACGTTCGCGTGATGCACGACGCGCTTGTCGCCCGGGCGCAGCTCCATGGCGCGCACGTAGCGCGCGCCGCGTAGGGGCGCGCGCACCACGAAGTTGCGGAACACGTCCGTGCCCTCCGCGGGCACCGTGTAGGGCTCCGGCGCTTCGAGCACGAGGTCGGGCGGGCCGAGCTGCCATCCCGTGGTGAAGGCGGGCTGCGCGGGAGCGGTGGCGGGCGGCCCCTCCGGCGCGCCTTCGGCCGCCCAGCGCTGGATGAGCGCGATCTGCTCGTCGGTAAGCCGCCGCGGTCCGGCCAGGTCGCCGTACCCCGGCTCGGGCGGCCAGGGCGGCATGAAGCGGACCTTGGTCACGCGCGCGATCTGGGACGCGCGCTTGCGGACGTCCGCGTAGCCGAGGAGGCTGAACGGCCCCGCCTCGCCCGGCCGATGGCAGGGCGCGCAGTTGCGGAAGACGATGGGCGCGATGTGTCGGTTGAAGGTGACCGCCTCCGCGTCCTCCGTCCGCGCCGGGCCGCAGCCGACGGGCGCCAGGCCGGGCCCGAGGAGGGCCGCCCCGAAGAGCGCGCGCCGAGCGCGCGCCGCCACCCTCACTGCAGCTCGGCGATGACGCAACCCACCGCGGTCGTCGTGCGGAGGGTGAGGGTACGCCCCGCCGTGAGCGCGTCCAGCACGTCGGCGAGATCCCTCGTCCGCGGCTCGGGGCGAGCGCGGCCGAAATCGACGGCGCGATCGTCGATGCGGCCGCGGTAGACCATCCGGGGCCCCGACGGATGCGCGACGAATACGGCGACCTCCGGCGTCACCGTGGCCCCCGCCAGCCGCACCAGCTCGTGCCGCGGGTCGCGGAGCGCGCCTCCGCCCAGGCCGAACGCACGCATGTGCTCGCGGATCGCCGCCGGCGTCTCCGTGGGGTCGGCATAGACGAGCCGGAAGACGACGCCCCGGCCGGCGAAGCGCTCACCCAGGCGGCGCAGCTCGGGCGCGTAGCGGTTCGAGATGGGGCAATCCGTGCGCGTGAAGACCAGCACCGTCGGCCCCGGACCGGGCGGCAGGGCTTCGAAACGCCGGCCCGCGAGGTCGACCACTCCCGTGAAGGAGGCGCTCTCCGCGCGGGCGAGCCCCGCCAGGGCGGCGAGCACGACGACCGCCGACCACGACGAAGGGAACCGCATGCCGGCACGCACGGGGAATCAGGAGACGACTGGATTATACGAGAACGTCCACCACCACGACCGTGGCGTCGTCGGCCAGGCCGTCTTCCGCGAAGTGACGCGCGAGCTCCAGCACGCGCGGAGCGGTGTCCGCCGCCGCCTCGGCGCGCGTGTCGCGCAGGCCCGCGAGGAGGCCGTCGTCGCCCAGCTCCGCGTCCGCGCGGCTGGTGGCCTCCGTGATGCCGTCGGTGACGAGCACGAGGCGGTCGCCGCGGTGCAGGGCGAGGAGGCCCTCCTCGTAATCCGCCTCCGCCACGACGCCCAGGACGGGCCCGCCCCGCTTGAGCCGCCGCACCGTGCCATCGGGCCGCAACAGCACCGGCGCGGGATGCCCGGCGTTGGCGTAGGCGAGCGTGCCGCGGGCGGGGTCGAGGATCGCGTACACGAGCGAGACGAAGCGATCCGGTCCGAGGCGGGGGGCGAGGGTGCGCGCCAGCCGTGCGCACAGCGCCCGCGGCGCGAGATCGGCGGCGACGAGCTCTTCGAGGCTGGCCTTGACGCTGGCCATCAGGAGCGCGGCCGGGGTACCCTTGCCGCACACGTCCGCGATGGCGACGGCGAGGCGGCCCTCCGGCAAGGCGGCCACGTGATAGCAGTCGCCGCCGAGCCCTTCCGCGAGGCGCCAGGCCACGGCGACGTCGTAGCCGGGCACGCGCGGCGCCGGTGTGCCGAGGAGCCGGCTCTGGACGTCGCGGGCATCGGCCTCCAGACGCTGGGCGCGCCGCCGCCGGCGGCCGGCAGCCACCTGCGTACGCACGATCTCGAGCAGGCGCGCGTTGTCCCACGGCTTCTGCACGAAGTCGCCCACGCCTTCGCGCATGATGGCGACGGCGAGCGGAACCGTCGACCACGCGGTCATGACCACCACCGGCAGGTACGGATCGAGGGCCTTCACGCGCGTCACCAGCTCGAGCCCCTCGTCACCGGACGTGGTATCGCGCGCGTAGTTGAGGTCCATCAGCAGCAGGTCGTACGCGTGAGGGGATTCGCCGAGGGCGGCGACCACGGCCGCGGGAGACGACACCGCGCGGACGTGACAGCCGTGCGGCTTGAGGAGCAGGCGCAGCGCTTCGAGCACGTCGGGCTGGTCGTCGGCCACCAGCACACGCACACCGTCGAGGTCCAGCCCGCGCGGGCCGGCCATGCCCTCCTCGTGCGCGCCCTCTTCCCGGCTCACGATACCCATCACGGCGAGCAGTAGCTTCAATCCCTGTGCCACCACTGCGCCGGCGGCAAACGCAGCGGCCAACGTGAGTTGGGCCGGAGAGGCCGGGCGTGCCCCGGCCCTCCTTGTCCGGATATGGGACGGTCCGCTCCCGTATCCGGACGAGGTGCGGGCGGTCCTCAGGCGCGTGCGCGCGTCAGCGCGCGAACAGGCTGCGCGCGACGAAAAGCACGTTCGCGGGACGCTCGGCCAGGCGGCGCATGTACCAGGGGAACCAGTACGCGCCGTAGCTGATGAGCACGCGCACGGGCCAGCCCTCGCGGGCCAGGCGCTCCTGCTCGGCGCGCTGGATGCCGTAGAGGAGATGGAACTCGGCCGCCGCCTTGGGAAGGCCGCGCGCGGTCGCCTCCGCGAGGATCGCATCGATGAGCGCGCGGTCGTGCGTCCCGAACACGTTGCGGGCGGGAGATCCCGCCGCCGAGGCCTGGAGCAGGCTCTTCGCGAGCGCGAGGTAGCTCGCGTCCACGTCCGCCTTGCGCGGGAAGGCGCGGTCGGGCGGCTCGTTGTACGCGCCCTTGACCAGCCGGATGCCGGCCCCGGTGGGCCGCAGCGCCTCGAGGTCGGCCGCGGTGCGGCGCAGGTAGGACTGGAGGCACACGCCCACCCGGCGGTGCCGCTCGCGGGCGCGGCGGACGAGGCGCAGGGTGGCCTCCGTGTACGCGGTCTGCTCCATGTCGATCCAGATGAAGTTGCCCGTCGCCTCCGCGCGGGCCACCAGCGCGAGCAGGCGCGCGGCGCAGCGCTCCTCGTCGAGGTCGAGCCCGAGCTGCGTCGGCTTCACCGAGATCTCGATGGCGCCGCCCTCGTCCTTCACGCGCTCGAGCAGCTCCCGGTAGTGCGCGACCACGGCATCCGCTTCCGCGTCGTCGGTGACGTTCTCGCCGAGGCGCGTGAGCACCGCGCCCATCCCGGCCCGGCGCAGCGCGCCCGTCGCGGCCAGGGCGTCGGAGGCCTCCTCTCCGGGCATGAAGCGGGAGACGGCCCGCCGCACGAAGGCGCGGCGCATCGCGCGCTCGCGCAGCCATCGGCTCTGCGAGCCGGCCAGCAGGGCACGGCGAAGGAGTCCCATAGGAATGTGTCCGAGTATAGCCATCGGGGCACTCGGACACATTCCTAATAGGGTCTGTCAGATCAGGAAACCTATTAGGAGTCTGGCCGAGGACCACCCAGCCAATTCCTCGGACACACTCCTAGCGCAGGCCGCGGACCAGATACAGCTCGGAGAGGACGCGGTGCACGCTGTACGCGTAGGACTGGCCGTCGGGGGTGATGACGATCGGCATCATGGGGCCGGCCCCCGCCTTGTCCTCGGCCCGGACCTCGGCCCAGCGCGACCTCTCGCCGGTGGACAGGTTCACGCGCTCGACGACAACGGGTCCGGTCTCGGACCAGGGCGTGACGAAGAGCTCGCGGCCATCGGGGGTGAAGGCCAGCGGGCGGTCCCGCGCGTTCAAGGGGGCAGGCTGAGGCGGCCCGCCGGCGAGGGGATGGAGCTGCCACCGTCCGGCCGCTCCCGGCGTGCGCGCGAGAAGGCGTTGTGAATCGGGCGTCACGTAGGACGGACCCAGGCCGACCTCTCCCGTCACCGGACGGATGGGCCCGCCGTCCAGGTCCTGCACGAAGGCGCGCATGGGCTGGCCGGCTTCCGCGGCCGTGAACACGACGCGCCCGCTGTCGGGGAACCAGCCGGCCCAGGCGTGGCGCGTGAAGCCGAGAGCCAGGGTCCGCGGCGTGCCCGCTCCCGTGGGCAAGGCCACGATCCGGGGCGGGCCGAACAGGGGCATGGTGAGCACCCATTGGCCGTCCGGCGAGATCGTCATCGCGCGGCCTTCGCCCAGCCGCACGGGCGGCGCCCCGTCCGTCGCGCGCGTGAACACGCCGTAGCCGGCGCCGCCGCCCTCACCGCTCTCGCTGAACACGACCGTCCGCCCGTCCGCGGAGAGGTCCGTGACCATCGACAGGTCGAGCCAGCTGAGGTCCCGCTCCGCCGCGGCGGGACCGAATCGGCCGCGCAACTCGGTGCGCCGCGTGGCGCGCTCGAGCAGGACGGCGCCGTCCTTCCGGATGTCGTGGAGCACGAGACGCCCGGGGCCGCGCGTCACCACGCGCTCCGATCCGGAGAGGCTGACCGCATTCAAGGTGGAGTCCGCGCCCACCTTCGCGCCCGTGAACCAGACCTCGCGCCCGTCGGGACTCCAGGCCAGTCCTTCCAGGCTCGCCCAGTCGCGGGAGAGGACGGTGCGCTGCCCCGCGGCGTCGATGGTGACGACCTCGCCGCGGTCGTCGCCGGGGACGGGATGCGAGAGCAGGGCCACGCGGTCCCCGGCCGGCGAGAGGCGCAGGAAGTTCAGCTTCGCGGACGAGCGTGCGATCTCGTGACCGGGGGGCAGCTCCACGCGGTCCTCCGAACCGCTGCGGATCACGCCGATGCGGGCGCCGTCGGGGCTCACGTCCGCCCACGAGATCCCCTCCACGATCTCGCGCGGTGTCCCGCCCGCGGCCGGGGCCAGGGCCAGCACCGCGTCCGCGTCGCGTCTCAGCAGGACCACCAGCTCGCCCGAGGTGAGGATCTTGAGGCCGATGGTGCGCTCGGGCAGGTCCAGCGCGCGCGGGACCGTCTCCCCGGGATGGGTGACGTAGGCGCGCCGCGCGCCGCCGTCCCAGGCCGCGCTGTACGTGACCTCGCCCGCGGGCCCGAAGCGCGCGCCGTAGAGCGTGCCGCGCCGGAAGGTCAGCCGCTCGTACAGGGGCTCGATGCGTCCCGTCCGCGCCACCGCGAAGGCGGCGATCACGGCCGCGCCGACGATGGCCAGCCCGGCCCAGGCCCACGACGAGCCGCGTCCTCGCCCGGGCCGGAGGGGAAGCGCGACGGGAGCCGAGACGGGTCCCGGCCTTGGTGCGGCGGTGGGAGAGTGTTCGGGCTCCGCCTCCGGGGCCGGGCTCGTCGCCATCCTCACGAAACCCGATAGTCCGCTCGGACGCCAGCGGCGCGCCGCCGGAACGGGCTCGCGCATGACCTCATAAAGATCACCGGAGCGCGCGCGAGGCGTACCGCTCTCGTCCTCGCCGTCCGCCTCGCCAACCCCGGCCTCGCCGGCCCCGGCCGCCTCGACCCTTGCGCCGCCGGGCGCCGCCGTGGGTGCGGCCTCGCTCGACGCGAGGGGCGCGACGGCGACGGGCTCCACGGAAGCGATGAAGCGATAGCCGCGACGAGGGAGGGTGTGGATGAACCTGGGCGACTCCGCGTTGTCGCGCAGCGCCTTCCGGATCTGGTTGATGCAGAAGTTCAGGCCGCCGTCGAAGTCGACGAACGTGTCGTGACCCCACAGCTCTTCCCGGATCTCCTCGCGCGTCACCACGTCGCCCGCGCGGCTGGCCAGGAGGAACAAGACCTTGAACGGCTGGGGCGGGAGATGGACGGGGAGGCCTTCGCGCCAGACCTCTCCCGTTCGCGCGTCCATTTCGTAGATCCCGAAGCGGAGTCGCGACGGGCGCTGCGTATCGGTCGTCACGGGCGACCGGGGGGGCCCATTGCAGGAAGAGGACGGTGGCCGAGCATCAAAAGTTCGAACTCCACCCCCCTTGGACGCCTCGCAATGCGTGGGTGTCCACTGAGGATTCGAAGAGCCGCCCCTGAGCGCGCAAGTATCGAGGTTGCCGCGCGCTACGAGCGTCCCTGAGTGACCGTCCACGCCGTCTCCGCCGTGCCATTTCGGACGCGTCCATCCCAGTGCCGGACACATGGGGCGCGTCGCGATCACGTGTCCGCTCCTCACTCATCCAGAACAAAGGCGTTCCTCGTGGACCCTATTCGCTCCGGGAGCGTCCCAGGCAGCAAGGAAACCCGTCGGGGGCCACACCCCACAAGGGGGACGCCATGCGGGAATGCAAGAGTCGCGCAAGCCTCGTCGTCGTGGTCGCGCTCGTCGCGGGCGCGGCCAGCGCGGCCGCGGAAGCGCCGCGCCTGGGCCTCGTGTGGGTCGATCCCACCGACCTCGCGGGGGGCACCTTTCCCGGCCTCGCCGCGGAGTCGCGCGCGCTGCTCGCGACGACGGGGGCGGAGGTGACGTGGACGGCCGCGCCCTGCGGCGCGGTGGTCGGCCCGGAATCGCTGGTCGTGATCGCGGTACCGACCTATGCGACGGAGGCCACCCGCGACCGTCACGTGATGGGATCGACGCGGGCGACCGCGGACGGACCGCTGGCCATCTGGATCTTTCCGGACCAGGTCGCGTGGGCGCTCGGGCTCGACCTGAGCCTGCGCCACGGCTGGGGGGAGCGCGCGGAGATGGACTTCGCCCGCGCGCTCGCGCGCGTCGCCAGCCATGAGATCGTCCACGCCCTCGGCGTCACCACCCATTCCCCCGGCGGCCTGATGGCGGCCCGGCTCGACCGCGATGCCCTCACCGCGGCCGTGCTGCGCATCGACCGCGCGACGCTGCGCGCCGTACGCCAGGCCTTCGACCAAGGAGCGCGGAGCGCCGCTGCCGGCGCGTGGACGGCTGCGCTCCTGCGCGGCCCGACGTTCACGGCCGCCGCGGAGCTGCGGGCCGCTCCGGGTTCAAGCCACTGAACCGCGGACTCCGCCGGCCCTCATGGACTCCCGCATCCCCATGCGGGGCCGGGCCTTCGCTGCTCAGGTACATCTCTCCGCCGCCTCATCGTCCGTCCATGGTGTGGCGAGCGCGCGCCCGCTACCTTCCTCGCGACCTGCGAACCGGGGTGGCGTCTCTGGCGCCTTGCTCCGGACAAGGAGACCGACTCGTGACCTCCTTCTCAGACCCGTTCCCTCGCGCCGTAGAGGCGACATCCGAGGGAGCGCTGCCCGCCGTCCGCTCCACCGCCTCGCGCCCGGGCCCCGCGCCCGCCGCGTCCGCGGACATTGCGACTGCGCCCTCGCCGCTCGAGGTGACCCTGCGGATCCTCGACGGCCGCTGGAAGCCGCTGCTCATCTGGCAGCTCTTCTGGGGCGCGCGCCCGTTCTGCGAGCTCATGCGCCGGATGCCAGGCATGACGAAGAAGCGCCTGCGCTGGGAGCTCGCGGACATGGAGAGGCAAGGGCTCGTGCGCAGGATCGTCTCGCCCGACAGCCGAAAGGCCAGCTACGGCCTGACCCTGCTGGGCGAGAGCCTCAAGCCCGTCGTCGGAGGCATGTACGAATGGGGGCTCCGTCTGGTCGCCCCCACCCTCCGCGTTCCGGCGCGGCCCGCCGCGCGTGCGGTCCGTCCGCCGGACACCCCAAGGGCCGCCGTCCTCCGCCTGCTGGCGGAGGGTCCGGCCAAACCGAAACAAGTCTGAGGAGGAGCACTGCGATGAGAACAGCGCAACGTGTCCTCGGGCTCGCCTTGCTGGCGGCGGTGGGCTTCGCGCCCGCCGCCCGCGCGCAGGTCGCGTCCACGGGGAACATCTACGGTACGGTGAAGGACGAGTCGGGGGCCGTGCTGCCCGGCGCCACCGCCACCCTCACCGGCGCCTTCGGCACCCGCTCGACCACGAGCGGCACCGGCGGCGACTTCCGTTTCGTCAACGTCGATCACGGGACGCACCAGCTCCGGGTCGCCCTGACCGGCTTCACCGGCGTGACCCGCCCCGTCACCGTCGTCAGCGGCCAGAACACCGAGCTGGCCTTCTCCCTCAAGGTGGCGACGGTCGAGGAGACGGTGACGGTCACCGGCGACGCGCCCGTGGTCGACACCAAGCGGGTCGGCACCGCCACCACCATCTCGAAGGACGAGCTCGTCCAGATCCCCAGCTCACGCGATCCGTGGGCCCTGATGCGCACCGTCCCCGGCGTGATCGTGGACCGCGTCAACGTCGCCGGCAGCGAGAGCGGGCAGCAGTCCAACTTCTTCTCGAAGGGCGCGGACGGCAAGGATTCCGTGTGGAGCCTCGACGGCGTGATCATCACCGACATGGCCGCCGTCGGCGCCTCGCCGACGTACTACACGTTCGACACCTTCGACGAGGTCAACTTCACCACCGGCGGCAGCGACGTGCGCGTGCCCACCGGCGGTATCGGCATCGGCCTCGTGACCAAGCGGGGCACCAACAACTTCCACGGCTCGGCTGGCGTCAACTTCGCCCACGACAAGCTCCAGTGGTCGAACCTGCCCGACGAGCTCAAGGGCGACGCGCGCCTGCGCGGCAGCGACAAGGCCGACCATACGGATCAGATCAACGACTACAGCTTCGACCTGGGCGGCCCCATCGTGAAGGACAAGCTCTGGTTCTACGGCAGCTACGGCAAGAACGACATCCGCGTCCGCCGTCTCAATCAGACCGCGGACAAGACGCTGCTCAAGAACTACAGCGCCAAGGTCAACTGGCAGGCCGGCGCCTCCGACATGGTGAGCGCCTTCTGGTTCTTCGGCGCCAAGGAGAAGATGGGCCGCGCGGGCGCGGTCAACGTGGCCCAGGCCCTGGAAGGCACGCTCTGGAACCAGGGCGACGCCAAGTCCGGAGGGCCCTCCGGCTTCAGCAAGCTGGAGTGGAACCACATCTTCGGTCCCAGCCTCTTCTTCAACCTCAAGGGCGCCTACTACAACCAGGGCTTCGGCCTCGTGCCGCAGGGCGGCCTCGACGGCCAGTTCATCGTGGACAACATCCGCAGCGAGTCGCGGGGGACGGCCAACGAGCGGCTGTTCCTGCGGCCGCAGTACAGCGTGAGCGGTGAGGCCTCCTACTTCGCGAACGGGATGGGGGGCAACCACGAGCTGCGCGTCGGCGGCGGCTGGCGCCGCGTGGACTCCACCAGCCTCAACACGTATCCCGGCGGCGGCATCCAGGTGCGGTACAACCCGACGTCCACCCGCGTCCGGTTCCACCGCGCGCAGAACGCCAAGGGCCAAGTCGTCATGAGCTCGGGCTATGTCTCCGACACCTTCACCCGGAACCGGCTGACCCTGAACCTCGGGCTTCGCTTCGACCACCAGACGGGCACCGACACCGCGAGCACGGTCGAAGGCAGCTCGTTCATCCCGAACCTGCTTCCGACCATCGACTACGCAGGCGGCGCGGGCAAGGTCACCTGGAACGATCTCTCGCCGCGCGTCGGACTGACGTATGCGCTGGACGATTCGCGGCACACGCTGCTGCGCGGATCGTTCGCGCGCTACGCCGGCCAGATCGCCTCGGCGGATGCGAACTGGCGCAATCCGCTCACCCTCTCCTACCTGGAGTACAACTGGAACGACCTCGACCACGACGACAAGTTCCAGACGGGCGAGGCGGACCTGAGCCGCATCACCGGCTTCGCCGGCGTCGATCCCAACCATCCTTCGGCGGCGGAGTCTCCGAACCAGATCGATCCCGACTACCACTCCAACAAGGACAACGAGGTGATGGCCGGCATCGAGCGGCAGCTCGCGCCCAATCTGTCCGTGAGCGCCGCCTACACCTGGCGGAAGTCCACGGACCTCACCGCGACCCAGCTCCTGTCCGGGTACTACTGGTACTCCTGGATCGGCGTGACCAGCGCCGACTACCACCAGGGCACGCCCGTCACCCAGAACGGCTTCACCGCCACCCCGTACATCGTGAACGACGGCGTCGCCGACCGCATCACGGGCGGGATCCTGCTCCGCAATCGGCCGGACTTCTCCCGCAGCTACAACGGCCTCGAGCTGGCCCTGGTCAAGCGCCTCTCGAACCGCTGGATGGGCCGCGCCGCCTTCACCTTCAACGACTGGAAGGAGCACGTCGGCCCCGGCGCCCTGATCAACCCCACCCACCAGGACCTCGATCCCCAGATCGACGGCGCGCAGCACATGGAGTTCGCGGTGGGGTCGGGCAAGAACTACTACACGAGCGCGAAGTGGCAGGTGAACCTCAACGGCATGGTCCAACTCCCCGCCGGGTTCGAGGCGGCGGCGAACCTGTTCGGACGCCAGGGCTATCCCAAGCCGGTCTACCTCCAGCTCGACACGGGCGCGCTCGACAGCGTGCTCAACGTGCTGGCCGTCAGCACGACGGACCAGATCCGCTTGAAGAACCTCTGGGACCTGGACCTGAGGGTGGCCAAGAGCATCCGCCTGGGCGGCGCTCACCTCACCGTCGCCGGTGAGCTCTTCAACGCGCTCAACGCGAATACCGAGCTGTACCGCAACCCGAGCGCGACCAGCACGTCCTTCAACCGTCTGGACGAGATCCTGGCGCCACGCATCGCACGTGTGAGCGCCCGCTTCACGTTCTAGTGTCCTCGCTGCGGCCGTTGCTTCTTCAAAACGCCGCGCGCGGAGTGAATCCGCACGTCGGCGTCAGAGGAAAGCCTCCGCTGCGGAAAACACCCTAGAATCCGTGGTGAACGGGCCCGGGGCGCGTGCCCCGGGCCCGTCTCTTCCTCATGGCCTCCCGCCGTCGCCGACCTCCCGCCGTCCCTCCACCGCCTCCGCCGGCCGAACCTTCCTTGCCGTGGTGGCGGCGCCCGTCCGTGCTCATCGCGCTCCTGCTCGGCGGCGCCTCCCTCGCCGCCGCGGCGTCGCTGCACACGCGCCGGCCTCCCGCGACGGTCACGCGGAGGCCACGGCGCCACCACGGGGGCCACGCCCATCATCGACCGCCTGGCTCGCCGCGGTGTGGTGTTCCGCCAGGCGCACGCGCACAACGTGATCACCCTGCCCTCCCACGCCAACATCCTGTCCGGCCGCCTGCCCTTCCAGCATGGCGTGCGCGACAACGCGGGCTTCCGTTTCCCGGCCGACACCCCGACCCTGGCCACACTGCTGAAGGCGGCGGGATATCGCACGGGGGCATTCGTGAGCGCGTTCACGCTCGATTCGCGCTTCGGCCTCGACCGCGGTTTCGACGTGTACGACGATCAGCTCGATGGTCCGGCCGGTCCCCTGGCCTTGCCCGAGCGCCACGGCACGGATACCGTGGCCGCGGCCCTGCGCTGGCTCGCCCAGGGCGACGGGCGCCCGACCTTCTGCTGGATCCACCTCTACGAGCCGCACGCGCCCTACCTGCCGCGGGAGCCCTTCGCGTCGCGCTACGCGGGCACGCCGTACATGGGGGAGGTCGCGGCGGCGGATGCGGCCCTCGAGCCCGTGCTAAGACCGCTCCTCGAGGCCGCCTCGCCCCACACCGTGGTCGTGCTGACCGGCGACCATGGCGAGAGCCTGGGCGAGCATGGCGAGCGGACCCACGGCCTCTTCGCCTACGAGGCCACCCTGCGCATCCCGCTCCTCGTCTTCGCACCGTCCGTCGTCCCCCCGGCCGTGGTGGATGCGGTGGTGGGCCACGACGACAT
>WNGB01006230.1_pt1 | contig 20409 bp, 17 predicted proteins | sample 5400681 | NCBI WGS metagenome assembly WNGB01 (sample SAMN13153367, study PRJNA577476) | soil metagenome | isolation source: 115 cm soil or saprolite under grassland replicate 2 | place: USA:California | collected 2016-06-15
CGACCGGCTGCAAGGTGCGCTCGAAGTATGGCAACACGTCGGACGAGATGGTGACGCTGATGCGGACCGGCCAGTACGACGCGGTCTCGGCCTCCGGCGACGCGAGTCTCCGACTGATCTTCGGCAAGGACCTACGGACCATCGATCCAAAGCTGATTCCGGACTTCAAGAACTTCATTCCGCAGCTCAAGTCACCCGGCCACAACACAATCAAGGGCGTGCATTACGGGATCTCGCTGCAGTGGGGCCCGAACACGCTGCTCTACAACACAAAGAAGGTGAAGCCCGCGCCGAACACCTGGGGCGTCCTGTACAGCTCCAAGTTCAAAGGCAAAATCACCGTCCCCGACAACCCGATCCAGATCGCGGACGCGGCGCTGTACCTCTCAAAGACGAAGCCGTCACTCGGGATCAAGGATCCGTACGAGCTGAACGACGCGCAGTTCAAGGCGACAGTCGACCTGCTAAAGAAGCAGCGACCGCTGGTCAAGAAGTATTGGGCGTCGGCCGGCGACGAGATCGATCTGTTCAAGAACGGCAGCACAACGGTCGGGGCGTCCTGGCCCTACCAGACCATCACGCTTCAGGCGGCGAAGGCGCCGGTCAAGGACTTGATCCCGAAGGAAGGTGCTACCGGCTGGGCCGACACGTGGATGATCTCGGCAAAGGCGAAGCACCCGAATTGTGCGGTGATGTGGATCAAGTGGGTGTCGACTCCGAAGGTGCAGGCACAGCAGGCGATCTCGTTCGGCGAGACGCCGGCGAACACAAAGGCGTGCGCGATCATGGACAAGCTCTCTAAGGGCTCGTGCGCGCAGTACCACGCCAATGCCGCGGCCGCGTACTTCAACTCGATCAAGTTCTGGAAGACGCCCGTCAAGGCATGCGGCAACGGCCAGAGCAACTGCATGGACTACACCAAGTGGCAGCAAGCGTGGACTGACATCAAGAGCTAGTGGCAACACAGGCGTATGACGCGGCGGGTCGCTCCAGGTGGGCGGCCCGCCGACGCCTCTCGGCGGCACTCTGGCGGAGGCCGTGGCTGAGAGCAGTCGCGCTGCTCGTGCCGCCGCTCGGGTGGATGGTCGTCTTCTATCTCGCCGCGCTCGCCGTGCTGTTCGTCGCGGCTTTTTGGAGCATCGATCCCTTCACCGGGAAGCTCGTGCACGTTTGGACAGGGTCGAACTTCGACACGATCATCCGCGAGCCGACCTATCGAGAGATTGCGTTCCGCACCATCTGGATGGCGGCGGCGGTCACGATCACCGATGCGATCATCGCATTCCCGTTCGCCTACTACATGGCGCGGCTCGCGACGCCTCGCTTGCGGACATTCCTTTTCGTACTCGTGCTCCTGCCGCTGTGGTCGAGCTACCTCGCGCGCATCTACGCGTGGCGTCTGATTCTCAATCCGGACGGTGCGCTCAATTGGTCGCTGGGAAACCTCGGACTGCCGCAGCAGAGCTGGGCCTTCACGAGCACGGCGATGTGGATCGTCTTCTCGTACATCTGGCTCCCATTCATGATCCTTCCCGTCTACGCGGCTCTCGAGCGAATACCCGACTCGTACCTCGAGGCGTCGCGCGATCTCGGCGCGCGCAGCTGGACGACGTTCAGGCGCGTGATCCTGCCGCTGGCATTGCCCGGGATCGTGGCCGGCTCGATCTTCACGTTCTCGCTGACGCTCGGCGACTACATCACGCCGTCACTCGTCGGCAACGTCGACTTCGTCGGCAACGTGATCTACCGCAACGTCCTCGGACTGACGAACAACCTGCCGTTTGCGGCCGCGTATGCAACCGTACCCCTGGTCGTCATGGCCGTCTATCTCGCGCTGGCGAAGAGGACCGGCGCCTTCGAGGCTTTGTAGTGGAGACGCGTGCAGCACGGCTGTCGCTAGGCGTATGGACGCTTCTGGTCGTCCTCTTCCTCTGGATCCCGCTCGTGCTGATCTGCGTCTACGCATTCAACTCGTCCAACATCCAGAGCTGGCCGATCACGGGCTTCAGCACCAAGTGGTTTCACACCGCGTGGCACAACGAGGAGGCGCGGAGCGCGCTCGTCCTGTCGTTGAAGGCGGCAGGCCTGGCCACCGCTTTCGCACTCGTGCTCGGCACGGCGGCGGCGGCTGCCGTCAGCCGCTTCCGCTTCTTCGGCCGCGACGCCGTCACGTTCCTGCTCGTCCTGCCGATCGCCCTGCCGGGGGTCGTGACGGGAATCGCGCTCAACTCGTTCTTCTCAAACAATCCGGTCCACCACCTGACCCCGTCTCTGTGGACGATCGTGATCGGCCATGCCACGTTCTGCATCGTGATCGTCTTCAACAACGTGGCCGCGCGGATGCGCCGAACCCAGACGTCGCTGACCGAGGCGTCGATGGACCTCGGGGCCGACGGCTGGCAGACCTTCCGTTTCGTCACTTTCCCCGTCATCTCGACCGCGCTCGTCGCGGGAGCACTGCTCGCGTTCGCGCTGTCGTTCGACGAAGTGATCGTCACGACGTTCACCGCCGGCGCTCAGAACACCCTGCCGATCTGGATCCTCGGCAACCTGCGCCTCGGCCAGGAGCTCCCACAGGTGAACGTCGTCGTGTTTTTCGTGATAGTCATGACCATTGTTCCGGTGACGATCGCGCAGCGTCTGACGCGCGACACCGGCATTCTGAGAAGGAGGTAGCCATGAGCACCACCGTGTCCAAGCACCAGAACTTCGTCGGCGGCGAGTGGGTGGATGCCTCGGGCGGCGAGACCATGGACGTGCTCAACCCCGCTACCGGCGAGGTGATCGCCGAGGTGCCGCGTGCCGGCGCCGAGGACGTCGATCGGGCCGTGCAGGCGGCGAAGAAGGCGCTGCCGGAATGGCTCGAGACGACCCCCGGTGAACGCGCCGAGGCGCTGCTCAAGCTCGCCGCGGCAATCGACGAGCACGCGGACGAGCTCGCCGAGCTCGAGTCGCGAAACGTTGGCAAGCCGCTGGCCTATGCGAAGGACGAGCTGCCGGTCTGCGCCGACAACCTGCGGTGATCGGGGTCGTCGGCGGCATCGCCCCCTGGAACTACCCGCTGATGATGGCGGTGTGGAAGGTCGCGCCCGCGCTCGCCGCGGGGAACGTGCAGGTCCTGAAGCCGTCCGAGCAGACGCCGCTCACGACGTTGCGGTTCGCGCAGCTCGCCGCCGAAATTCTCCCGGCGGGCGTCCTCAACGTCGTCACCGGAGACGGCGTCCCGGCAGGCGAGGCGATCGTCAAGCACCCGGACGTGCGGCTCGTCTCGCTGACCGGCGACGTCGAGACCGGGAAGATCATCGCGCGGACGGCGGCGGACAGCCTGAAGCGCGTCCACCTCGAGCTGGGCGGCAAGGCGCCGGTGCTCGTCTTCGACGACGCCGACCCGGCAGCCGTGGCGGCGGGGATCAAGATCGGCGGCTACTGGAACTCCGGGCAGGACTGCACGGCCGCGTCGCGTGTCGTCGCGGGTTCGAAGATCTACGACCGGCTGCTCGAAGAGCTCGTGCCCGCGGTCGAGTCGCTGCACGTCGGCGACCCGGCGGAAGGCGACGACATCGAGATGGGCCCGGTGATCTCCCAGGCGCAGCAGGAGCGCGTGATGGGCTTCCTGGAGCGCGCGAAGGGCGCCACGGTCCTGACCGGCGGCGATTCCAACGGCGACCGCGGCTTCTTCGTGAACCCGACGGTGGTCGTGGACGTCGGCCAGGAGGACGAGATCGTTCAGCGAGAGGTCTTCGGCCCCGTCGTGACCGTCCAGCGCTTCGCCGACGACGATCAGGCGATCGAATGGGCAAACGACGTCCAGTACGGGCTGGCGGCGTCCGTGTGGACGCAGGACGTCGGCCGTGCCTTGAACGCGGCGCGCAAGCTCCAGTTCGGGACGGTCTGGATCAACGACCACATCCCGCTGGTGAGCGAGATGCCGCACGGCGGCTACAAGCAGTCCGGCTACGGCAAGGACCTCTCCACCTACTCCCTGGAGGACTACACCCAGATCAAGCACGTCATGGCAAAGCTTGGTTAAGCCCGCTCCGCTCGAACCCGAAGGGACGATCGGCGTCGCCGCGGCATCGAGCCCGTTCGAGAACCGGTCCGAGATCGACCGGGCGGTCCGGTGGTACGAGGAGCGCGGCTATCGCGTCAAGCTCGCCCCCGGCGTTCACGCGCGGGACGACTACGTCGCGGGTGACGCCGGCGCGCGCGCGGAGGACCTCAACGCGCTCTTCGCCGACACCACGGTCGACGTGATCCAGCTGCTGCGCGGCGGCTACGGGGCTTCGCAGGTCGTTCCCCATCTGGACTACGACGTGATCGAAGCGAACCCGAAGGCGCTCGTGGGCTATTCCGACGTGACCGCGCTGCACGTCGCGATCCGCCAGCGCACCGGCCTCGTCACGTTCTACGGCCCGGGCTTCACCGGCATGGGCAGCGCGAAACGAGGCGACTGGTCGAAGGAGCGGTGTCTGCGGGCGCTCACCGAGCCGGAGCCTCTCGGCGAAGTGCCCGCGAGACCCGACGATCCGTACATCGGCGCGATCGGCGAGGGCCGAGCGACGGCCCCACTCGTCGGCGGCTGTCTCTGGCTCCTCCGCGAGACCCTGTCCACTCCATGGGAGGTCGACCTCGACGGCTGCATCCTCTTCTTCGAGGATGTCCATTGCCCGCCCTCGTACGTGGACGGGATCCTCACGCAGCTGCGAAATGCCGGGAAGCTCGACCGCCTCGCCGGCGTGGCGATCGGCGAGATGTACAAGTGCGAAGAGTGGCGGCAGCCCGAGCCCTGGCTGCGGAGCCGCTCGATGGAAGACGTGTTCGAGCACTATCTGGAGCCGCTCGGCGTGCCGATCGTCTTCAACCTGCCGCTCGGACACGGCGACCATCTGTGCACGATTCCACTGGGCGTCACCGCGACCGTCGACGCGGACGCGCGCACCCTGGTCATCGAGGAGTCCGCTACGCGCGCACGATCCCGGCCCGCCCCGGCCCGAGCCGCATCCCGATAACCGCTTCCGCGGCGGAAAGACTCGGGCCGAAGCCGGTGACGGCAGGTATGAAGGAGTTGCGCTCGAGCGCGTAGAGCCGCGCGTCCGTTCGTGCCGTCACGGTCGCGGTGCGCGGGACGTCTCGTAGGAGCGCGATCTCGCCGAAGGAATCGCCCGCGCCGAGTGACTGCGTCGAGCGCCCGTCGATGGAAACGTCGAGCGTCCCGTCGCGGACGAGGTAGAAGCGGTCGCCCGACTCGCCCTGGCGGACGACGTCCTGACCGGCCTCGACCTGCACCTCGTCCAGCGCCTCCGCAAGCTGCTCCAGGGTCGAAGGCGGGAGCGGCGCGAAGATGGCGCTCGACCGCATGAGCTCGAGCCGGTCGGCCGGAATGATGGCGGCGCGATCGATCGCATTGAGGCGCGGCCAGGCGGGAACGACGAGGAGCGGCAGGAGCGCACCTGCAGCGATCAGCGCGCCCCGCGTGCCGAGCCAGTTCAAGAGCAGCGGGGCGACGAGAGCGCCGAGCCCGATCGTCAGGAGCAGCAGGCTTTCGAGCACGCCGAAGACACGCGCAAGCACTTCGTCGGGAGCGGCACGCTGCAGCATGGTCATGCCCGAGACGTCGACGAGGGTGTTGCCGATGCCGACGATGCCGAGCAGGACGAGCGCGAAGACCTGGTTCGGCCACACGGCAACAAGAGCGATGGGCACGCCCCAGATGAAGATCCCGAGCCCGAAGTCCGCGGCCAGGCGCCTCCGGCCGACGAGCGCCGCAGCCGCAAGCGCACCGAGCAGACCGCCGATCCCGACGGCCGAGTTGAGAAAGCCGACGCCGGCCGTGCCCGTGTCGAGCAGCTTCAACGCCACGACCACGATGAGGACGTTGAGCATTCCGTCGACGAACGTCTGCGCCGCAAAGAGCCCGACGAGCAGGCGCAGGCGCCGCTCACGCGCGATCGTCCGGAAACCGGCGAGAAGCTCCTCGAGAACCGAAACGGCCTCCCGCTCGGCCGCCTTGGTCCCCGCAACCGGCCGGATCCCGGCTACGACGAACGCCGACCAGAGGAGGAGGCCGGCGGTCACGACGAAGACCGTCCCCGGACCGGTGGCGGCCAGAAGCAGGCCGCCGAGCGCAGGGCCGCCGAAGATGCCGACACTCTCGATCGTGCTGGCAGCGACGTTCGCAGCCGTCAGCTCCTCCGGCGTGCGCGCCAGTGTCGGGATGAGCGCTGCCTCCGCCGGCCGGAACGCTGTCGCGGCAACTCCTACGAGCCCAGCGAGGACGTAGACGACGATCGGAGGCGCACCGGAGAAGGCTGCAACCGCGGCGCCCCCGATCAGCAGCACGCGCGCGAGATCGGAGGCGACCATCACCAAGCGGCGGTCGTACCGGTCTCCCAGGAGCGCCGCGAACGGTGACGCTGCCGCCGCCGCGACCCAGCGCGCCAGGCCCACGACGCCGACGGCCGTCGCGCCCCCGTGCTCGTAGGCGTACACGACGACGGCGATCCCGTAGGCCCACGTTCCGAGGATCGAGGCCGCCCATGCGAGCTGGATCCTCCGGAGGGCGGCGTTGCGGAAGACCTCGCGGAACGCCGCTCCAGACTCGGCCAGCTGCCTCATGAGCCCGCGCACGCGGAGGAGAATGGCAGCCCGGCTTGAGTAATTGAAGAGGAGGGGGGAAGATTCTCCCTGGCTAGGCCGTCTAGTACCTGAAAACCGGCAATCCGCCGTGTCCCTTCCGGAAGGAGGAGTTCAATGCCCGAGGAGCGTTGGGAGCCCGAGGAGCGTTGGGAGCAGGAGTCCAAGGACGACACCGACGAAGTCGAGGCCCACAAGAAGAGCTCGATGGCCAGGAAGGACGAGGCCACCGAGGAGCCCGGCTCCGAAGAGTCCGACGATGTCGAGGCACACCTGAGGCGGGCCGCGAAGCACAAGGAGCTCTAGGCTCTTCTCGCGTCCGCTGAAGTTCGCGAAGCCCGGGCGGTGCCCGGGCTTCGCTGCTTAGAGAAGCCTTTCGAGCTCGGCGAGCAGACGGAGGGCGCTGTCCTCCTCGCCTTCTTCGCGGCGGTGCTCGAGCGCCTCGGCGACACGTGCGAGCACCGCGAGCTCGCCGTCGCCGGCCAGCGCCGACCGCGCGCGCCGCGCACGCTGCAGGAGATCGAGCGCGATCGCGGCCTGATTGGCGAAGAGCCCGAGGAGCTCCATCTCCGCGAGCGTGAACCTCGCCTCCTTGGGCCGGTCGAGGACCTCGAGCACTCCGAGCGCGCGCTCGTCATGGAGCAGCGGCGCCGCCATCAGTCCCTTCGGAACGAAGCCGGTGCTCTCGGCCGTCTCGCGGGAGAACCGAGGATCCGCGAGGACGTCCTCGATCACGAGCGGCTGGCGGCTCACGAGCACGAATCCCGCGATGCCCGTGCTCGAAGGAAACCGCCGGCCGACGAGCGACTCCGAACCCTCACCCGCGACCGCCTCGAACACGAGCTCGTCGCGCTCTTCGTCGAGCAGGAAGATCGACGACGCCCTTGCCTTGAAGATCGCGCGGGCGACCTCGACAATGGACTGCAGCAGTCCTCGGTAACTCTCTTCTGCACCGAGCACGCCGGCGGCGACTGCGGCACGCAGCTCTTCGCTCATCGGCCGACCTTTGGCCGATGAGCGGGGGAAGGGGCGAAGGGGGAAACCGGGAGGTTTCCCCGCTGCGGAAGCGGCCACGTCGGCAAAGCCGGCGCGGCCTCTTCAGCGACATCGCAAGCGATGTCGCGGTCCTCAGGCCACGCGGCGATCTCAGCGGCGGGTGGGCTGAGGCGTAACCCAAAGAAGGGGTCTCGTAGGGGAAACATGGTTTCCCCTACGGGAGCGAGCCGAAGGCGAGCGACGCTCACAAGCCACCCCCGACGTTCGTCGCCGTCAGGTAGAGGACGCTCTTGAGCTGGAACGGCGTCAGCTCGCGGTGCTTCGAGAGGATGAGCGCCGCGATCCCGGCGATGTGCGGCGTCGCGAAGCTGTTGCCCGTGCACACGAGGCGGCCGCCGCCCGACCACGCGACCTCGACGTCGACCCCGCGCGCAAAGAACTCCACGGGTGGGGTCGGGTTGTAGTAGTACGCGAAGGGATCGGCCTGCTCGTGACTGCCGACCGAGATCACGCTCGAGAACCGCCACGGGTAGCTCTCCACGGGCATGTTGTGCGCGGAAGCGACGAGCATCGTGCGGCGGAAGTATGCGCTGTCGGCAAGCTCGTGCAAGAGGGTCGCAAATTTCTGCTTCGTGGTCGAGAGACTCATGTTGATCACGTCGAACTCCTGCTCGATTGCCCAGCGTAATCCCTCGAGCAGCACCGCTCCGCTGCCCGTGAAGCCTGCGCCGAGGACGCGCACGCTCGCCAACTCGCAGTCGGGCGCAAGTGAGCGGATGATGCCGGCGCACGCGGTCCCGTGACCGCAGAGGTCTCCTGCGGGGTCGTGCTCCTCGACGATCACGTCGCCGCCTTCGATCGAGATCGCGACGGACTGCTGCACCTCACCAACGAGCGAATGCCCGGCTTCGACGCCGCTGTCGAGGACACAGACCCGCACGCCGGACCCGGTGGCTCCACCCCACGCCCATTCGCGGGTGATCTGCCCCGGCCATTCCTCGGGCAGCGCGATCCGCTCGACGGCCTCTGCGGGCAGGCTCCAGGCGGGAAGGGGTTCTCCTTCCACGCTCATCAGCTCGCAGCCGCCAGCAGCGTCTCGGCCTCGCGGATGTACCGGGTCGCGCCGACCGAGCGAAAGAAGGCGAGCCCGCGCTGGAGCTCGCCGTCCGCCTCGGCTCGGCGTCCGGCTGCGACGAATACCTCTGCGGCACGAAGTCGTGCGTATGCGAGATCGGGCGCGGAGCCGACCTCCTCGAGGACTTGTGCGGCGGCGGTGAGATCCCCGCGCACAACGTGTAACGCTGCGCGTGCCCATCGATTCGAGGCGGCGTCGCGCGCGAATAGGTCTTCCACGTCGCGCTCGCGACCAAGCGCGTGTGCGACCCATCCGAGCTCCAGCGTCCCGTATGCATAGCCGCCGTACCGTCCACCCCATTTCTGCAGGATCTCGTCGAACGCGCGGGTAGCGTCGTCCCGTCGTTGCAGCTGGACTGCGAGCAACGCCGACCACGCGAGCGCCGGTTGGAGGATTTGGGGGTCCTGGATCTCGCGTGCGCGCTCGAGCGCAACCTCGCCGTCGGCGATCGCTCCGTCGACGTCGTCCCGCGCAAGCAGTAGCCGCGAGCGGGTACCGCGAACCGGCGCTTCCATGTAGTACCGCGAGTCCTCGGCCTCGGCGAGCCATTCGACCAGCAGCGCCTCGGCCTTGTCCCACTCGCCCTCCCGGTACAGCTCCTCCGCGTCCTCGGCGCGCAGCCAACGCAAGACTGCCTCCACGCCGAAGCGCTCGCGCAGCGTCTTGGCGTGGTCGCGCATCTCCTCCGCCTCTTCGAGGTAACCCAGCTGGAATAACATCGAGGCATAGTTGCCTGCCGCCGGCCAGGCCTCGGGAGAGTTCGCGGCCTCGCCGATCGCGAGACTGCGTTTCAGATCCTCCAGACCTCCGACGTCGCCCAAGCTGACACGCGCACAGCCGATGTTGTTGAGCGCGCGCGACCGTATGTCGTGGAGCTCGAATCGATCGCCAAGCTCGTATGCCGCACGGCCGAGGCTGATCGCTCGCTCGTTCTGGCCGGCCAGCATCGCGAATCGCGAGGCGTGAGCGAGGACGTATGCCTTCGAAGGCGAGGCCTCGTGGCCGGAGACGAGATCGACGGCGCGGTCGACCGCAGCGACGGATGCCTCGCGGTCGCCGCGAAGCCAGAAGACGTTGGCGAACGTCGCCTCGGCCTCAGCCGCTGTGGCCGTGTCGCCGACGGCGAGCAGGCCGGAGCGCGTCTCGTCCATCATCGCGTCGTCGATGTCGATGTCGTCGACGCGCGCGCGGATGTACCGGTACAGGATCTTCGCGCGCTCGGGATCGTCCGGCGGCGTGAGCTCGAGGAGTTGTTCGTAGAGAGAGACCGCTGCTCCCAGGGAGCCGAGGCCTGCCGCTCGATCTGCTGCACGACGCAGCGCCCGGCGCGCTTCGCCTTCTAGTTCGCCCGTTTCGGCGCCCACCGCGCGCGCGTAGTCCAGAGCGGTCTTGAGGTGGTGCGCGACCATCTCGGCGTGATCCTCGATGCGACCCAGTGATCCGATCCAGTCGGAAGCGCGCCGGTGCTTCTCGGCCCGGACGGCACGTGGGATCTGCCCGTAGGCGACGTCGCGGACAAGGATGTGGCGAAACGCGTACTCCGGCTCGCCTGCGACAGACGAGCGGCGGGCGCGTTGGACGAACTCTTTGCGCTCGAGCCCATGGAGGCGCTCGTCCGCAGCGGAGAGGTCGACGTCGCCGAGCGCCGCGACGGCTGCGCGCCAGAACACCTTCCCGAGCACGGCCGCGTTCTGGAGAAGCGTCTTCTCTTCGGGCGTAAGGCCGTCGAGACGGGCGGCGATGATCCCGTGTACCGACTCGGGCAACGGCAAATCAGAGCCTCGGCGCTCCATGACCATCCGCACATACTGCTCGGCGTAGAGCGGGTTGCCTTCGGCATGCGCAAGCAGCTCTCGCTGCGCTGTTGCGTCGAGCAACGGCCCATCGGCCAGAGCCGCGATCAGGCGAGCCGTCTCCATGTCCGAGAGCGAGCCGAGCGCAAGCGTCAGCGCGTTCGTCTTCCCGCCGCCCCAGGAAGGCCGGCGCTCGAAGAGCTCCGGTCGCGCCGTGCCGATGACGAGCAACGGGACGCCGGTCGCCCATTCGACGAGGTGGTCGACGAAGTCGAGCGTGCCGTCGTCGGCCCAGTGAAGGTCTTCGAATACGAGCACGAGCGGCCATTGCTCCGCGAGCTCCTCGAAGAAGTGGCGCCAGGCGGCAAACGCTTCGGCACGGCGATCCCCGGTGACTGCACCGCCGTCAGCGACCCCGACGACCCGCTGCAAATGGGCAACAACCCACTCCACATCCTCATGCGCGACTGCCTCGGCCGCACGGCGGAGCTTGGCCTCGACTTCCGTGGGCGGATCGCTTTCGAGAATTCCCGCCTCGGCCTTTACCATCTCCGCGACCGGCCAGAAGCTGACGCCTTCCCCGTACGGGAGGGAGCGGCCTTGGCGCCAGGTGATCAGCTCCGCGTTGGCCTCGACCACCTGCAGCAGCTCGTACACCAAGCGGCTCTTGCCGATCCCTGGAACGCCCACGAGCGTCACGAGCTGCGGCGCACGCTCTTCCCGCGCGCGAGTTAGTGCACTACGAAGAGCGTCGAGCTCGCGCGTACGGCCGACGAGCGGCGTGCGCACGTTCCGCAACAGATCGACCCCGTGTGCGGCGCGCGCTTGCAGCGCCTCCCAAACGCAGATGGGTTCCGCCTTGCCCTTCGCCTCGGCTGGCTCGGCGTCGCGGTACTCGATCACATCGCTCGTCGCACGATAGGTGGTCTCGCCGACGAGGATGCCGTTGACGGGAGCGGCGGCTTGCACGCGCGCCGCCGTGTTCACGACGTCGCCCGAGGCCATCCCCTCCCCCGCCTCCGGCCGTGCGCCGAGCGCGATCAGCGCCTCGCCCGTGTTCACGGCGATCCGCAACTGCAGGTCCTCCTCCTCCTCGCGCACCCAGTCACGAATCGCAAGCGCGGCACGCACCGCACGCTCGGGATCGTCCTCGTGCGCAACGGGCGCCCCGAAGAGCGCCATCACCGCATCGCCGATGAACTTCTCCACCGTGCCGCCGTACCGTTCGAGCTCCGAACGGAGGTGCGCGTGATACGGAGCGAGTAGGGCGCGCACGTCCTCGGGATCCATCCGCTCGGCCCGCGAGGTGAAGCCGACCAGGTCGGCGAAGAGCACGGTCACGACCTTGCGCTCCTCCCGCGCTGGCGGGCGGGCCTTGAGGGTGGCGCCGCAGGCGTTGCAGAATCGAGCGTCTTCCGGGTTCTCTCGACCGCAGGCCGCACAGATCGCCATGGAGGAAGCGTACGAGGCTGGGCGACCGCCTTCTAGTCCGGGAAGAGGACGGCGCCGGCGGCCGTCCTGTGGATGGAGTGTTTCCGCTGTCGCATCAAGAGATCGCCCGAGCCCGTCACGCGGACCTCATTCGCGAGGCCACGCGGGAGCGGCTTGCCCGCAGCGTCCGCGACGAGCGCCCGGATACGTCGGAACGGGTGCGGGTGCCGGCACTGAGAGGGGCAGTTGCCGTCGCGCGCCGAGCGGTCACCGGGCGACTGGCGGTACACCCCACTTGATCTACTCCTGAGCCGCCTGCGCTTCCTCGGCGGCGCGGGCGGCTTCCTCCGCCAAAGCCAGCGCTCGTAGCACACGTTCGTCGCCGGCGGACGCCGTGAGGTTCACGACGACGAGCTCGGCAGCGGCGCGAGCGGCCCCGGCGGCGAGAGCTCCGGCGGCGACGGCATCGGCGCGGAAACTCGCCTCGCCGTTTCGCGCGACGGCCACCGCCAGCTGAGCCACGTCCGTCGCCGCCTCGACGATCCGTAGGGGCGGTTCCGCGGCGCGCGCGTAGGCACGCCCGAGAGCGAAGTCACGCCGCTCGACCGACTGCTCAGCCGTTTCCTCACGCGCACGAAGGGCGGCCCGGTATTCATCGGCAGCCGCCTCCGCGAGCGGTCCGACGCGGTCCCGGAGGGATTCCGCCTGCGCCGCGACCCCTGCGGCATCGGGCCAGGCGTCCTTCGAGGCTCGCGCGATCTTGGCAAGGAGTCCGGCCGCCGCGGCCGTCACCAGGGCGGCGACCGTCCCGCCGCCGGGCGTCCGTCCTTCAGCCGCGACCTCGTCCAGAAACTCCCGCAGCCGTAGATCCAGCAAGGCCATGCGGGGATTCTGATCGCTACTTCGCCTTGAAACGCACCCTCAAGGCTTCGACGACGGCCGGGTCGCGCTCGTAGCCCTCCGCCTCGAGCGCTGCCTCCAGGTCGGCGACCAGGCGCGTGCGGAACACCGCATCCGCTTCGGCGCGCGCGACGATCTCGTCGAGCTCGGGCCGGGCCAGCTGGAGCTCCTGCGCCGCGCGTACCCAGCCCTCCGGAGCGGGCGGAAGAGATCGGATCAGGCGCGCGAGGCGCTCTTCGTCGAACGCGGTCATCGTGAACCAGACGCCCGAGGGTTCTCGTTTCTTCCCTCGAGGATCTCCCGCAGACGCGCGAGGCACCGGGAGATGCGGCTTGCGATCGTCCCGGACGGAAGGTCGAGCGCATCGCCGATCGTCTTGTAGCTCTCGTCGCGGGCGAAGAAGCGGTCGAGGATCTCCCGGCAGTGTTCCGGCGTCTCGGCGAGCGCCTCGTGGACCGTGAGCGCCTCGTCGAGCAGCGCCAAGGTCTCCTCCGAGCCGGCAAGAGTGAGCTCCTCGTCGGAGGCCGGGCGCTCGCGGGCGGCTGCCCGCAGCCTGTCGATGCAGAGACGCCGTGTCAGCTGGGCGAGCCAGGGCCGGACGGCGTCGTCGTCCCTAAGGCTCTCGAGATGCTGGTACGCGCGCGCGAACACTTCCTGGAACACGTCTTCCGCGTCGGTTTCCGGGAGCCTGAAGCCCTGGACGGAGATGGCGTACACGTAGCGCGAGAATCGCTCGACGAGCTCGGCCCAGGCCTGCTGATCACCCGCGCGACAGCGCGCGACGAGCTCACGATCGCTGAGCGTCGAGGCCATGACGGGGATTGTGACGCGTGCTTACGCGGCCGGGGGCTGTTCGGCCTTACCGCCGAGCTGCTTCGACCACCATTCGGCTTCGCGGCGGTCGAAGTTCTCCTGTAGCTGCGCGACGTACATGGAGAGGTCGCTCTCGCGGGTCGACAGCTGCGCCTCGAGCTCGGCGCCGGCCTTCTCCCGCTGCTCGAGCCGCTGCTCGCGCACCTCGAACTCCGCCTCGAGCTGTGCCTCGCGGAGGTTGAGCGCCGCCTCGCGCTCCTCGAGCTCCTTGGCCCGGCCGGCAAGGACCTTCTCGCGCTCGTCGAGTGCCTTCTCCTTGCCCTCGTACCGGCTTCGCGAGGCCAGGATCGCCTGCTCCGCCTTGTTGAGAGCCGCTTCGCGCGAGCTCAGCTCTTCGTCACGCTGCTTCAGCCGGCGCTCGGCCAGCTCGTCGACCTCGGGCTTGCGCGCCTCTTCGGCCGCCCGGCGAAGCGCCGCCTCCTGGCGGTGGAACTCGGCTTCGCGGGCGATCAGCTCCGCCTCGCGCTGGTCGATGGTCGAAAGTCGCGCGAGAGCGTCCTTCGCAACCGCATCCCGTTCCTGAGCCTCGCGCTGGAGCTGCTCCATACGCGCGGCGAGCTCGCTGGCCTGGGCCGAGAGCGCCAGCTCGCGCTGGTCGAGCTCGCGCGCACGCGCAACGAGCTGTTCCTCGTCCCCGCCGCTGTTGCCCGCGAGCTCGGCCTCGCGTTTGTCGAGCACCTTCTCACGCGCCTCGAGCTGTACTCGAGCTTGCGTCGCATCACGCTCCGCCGCGGCGAGCTTCGCCTCCCGTTCGGCGAGCGCCTTCTCCAGCGACCGGACCTGCTCTTCCTTCGCCCGAGCGTTTTCCTCACTCTCGGTCAACGAACGCATCAGCTTCTCGTGGCGTTCCTCCGTCTCCTGCAGCCCGCTGGAGACGCGCGCCTCGGACTGGGCGAGCTCCTTCTCGCGCTTGGCGAGATCCTCGGCCTTCTCCTTCAGCTCCTTGGCTGCGGCCGCACGCTCCTCGTCGCCCGTCTTGAGCTCGTGCACCTTGAGCTCGATCAATTGATCGCGTTCTACGAGCTTCGCTTCGGACTTGGTCAGCTCTTCCTTCAGCTCGAGGAGGCCGTCGAGCTCGATGAGCCGTTGCGTCATCTTGCGCTCGCGCTCTTCGAGCTCCGCTTCGGTCGCCGCCAGCGCAGCCGCTCGGCGATCGAGCGCAGCCGACTGCTCGGCCAGCTCTTGCTCGAGCTGAACCTCGCGGCCGGAGGCGTCGGCGTGATCGTGCAGCGACGCGCGCAGGTCCTGCTCGCGCGCGAGCGAAGCGCTCAGCTCGAGACGGAGCGCCTCGACATCGGGGCTGTCCGGACCGGCGGCGGCCGCGATCGCCTCGCCGGGCGAGCGAGGCTCCGGCTGGTCCTTCGCCTCGAGCTTCGCCCTGAGACCGGAGCCGAAACCGCCCTCGATGCTGCCGTGTTCGGTCACCGACATCCCGCTCCTAGAGCGTGAAGACCTTGGCGATGTTGAGGAAAGCCGGCCCAAGGATCACGATGAACATGGCCGGGAAGATGAAGACCACGGTCGGGAAGAGCATCTTGATCGGTGCCTTCATCGCCTTCTCCTCCGCGAGCATCTGACGCTTGAGGCGCGTGTCGTGCGCCTGGATGCGCAGGATGCGGCCGAGCGAGATACCAAGCTGGTCGGCCTGAATGATCGCGCGCACGAAGCTCGACATCTCCGGCGACGCGCTGCGCTCGGCCAGCTTTCTGAGCGCCTCCTGGCGGCCTTCGCCGATGCGCATCTCGCCCAGTGCCAGCTCGAACTCCTCGATGAGCGGTCCTTCCATGTGCTCCGTCAGCTTCTGCACGGCGCCGTCGAAGCCGAGGCCGGCCTCGACGCTGACCGAGAGCAGGTCGAGTGCATCGGGCAGCTCCTGGGCGACGGCGCCCTGCCGCCGCTGGACCCGGCCGTTGAGGTAGGCGCTGGGAGCGATGAAGCCCAAGAGCCCCATACCGAGCCCCCAGATGATCGCCATCTTGGGCGCGGCCGCCCCGCCCAGGACGATCCCGAAGACAAAGCCTCCGACGGCGAGGATTCCCTTGGAGGCGATGATCGTGGTCGGCGAGGTCTTGCGCATGCCGGCCGCCATGAGACGTGCCGAGACCGACTCGACCGTCGTCCGCGGGTTGACGCGCAACATCAGCCGCGCGGCCTTGGCCACGAACGGCTCGAGCGCGCGCTCGCGGAACCGCGGCAGCTCCTTGCCCGTGACGGTGCGGATCCGGCCGTAGTTGGCGGCCCGGTGCACGAGATTTCTGCGGGTGCGCATCGGTGACGTAGCGAGCTCCGCGAAGTAGAACGCGGCGGCACCGACAGCTGCGATGGCGATGATCAGGAGCATGGCATCAACCTCTGAAGGAGACGATTTTTTTGAGGATCAGGGAACCGATGGACATCATTCCGAGGCCCAGCAGGATCAGCATCCGCCCGGTGTGGGTGTGGTAGAGCGGGTGCATGAAGTCGTGGTTGATGAGCGTGATGCCTCCCGCGAGCAGGAAGGGGATCGCGACGAGCGTGTAGGCGGACATGCGTCCCATCGCGGTGAGCGCCTTGACCTTGCGCGCGAACTGCTGCCGCTGGCGGACCGTGTCGGCGACCATGTCGAACAGCGTCGCCATCGAGCCGCCGACCTGGCGCTGGATCGTCACGGCCGTGATCGCGAACTCGAAGTTCTTGGAGCCGAGGCGGTCGGCCATCTCAGCGAGCGCGTCGTCCATCGGCCGCCCCAGCGACGTCTCCGTCAGCACGCGCTTGAGTTCGACGCTTGCCGGCGGGTGACCCTCGTCGACCACGGCCTGGAGGCCCTGCTTGAACGAATGGCCCGCCTTCAGGGAGGCCGCGATGGTCATCAGGAGATCGGGCAGCTGCTCCTCGAACGCGCGCACGCGCTTGCGCATCTTCCGCCAGACCCAGCCGAACGGGAGCAGGGCCGCGGTCACCATGCCGAGCATCGTCACCGGCGGTGACATGCCGAAGAGCGTGGCGAGCAGCGCGAACCCCACCGCCGAACCGACGACGATCCAGAAGAACTCCACGGTCCTGATCGGAATGTCCGCGCGCTCGAGCATCCGGCCGACCCGCCGCCACTGCTTGAGATTGCCGAGCAGGCGCTCGGTCGCACCGAAGACAGAAGCGAGCATCGCCGAACGGCGCTCCTTCCGCTGCTGCTTCGTGTTGCCGCGGGATTCACCGATGTGGACCGCGATGCGGCTCCGCACCCACGAACCGCGGGCTCCCTTGAAGAAGAAGAGAGACGCCAGCAGCACGAGGCCCGCGACCAAGCCGGCGAGGCCCAGCGGGCCGCCGGGGCCGTACGCATCCTTCGGGACGAGCTTTGACGGCTCGGGCAGTTCGGCCGAGCCCATTCCGCGCGGAATCGCCACGCGTTTCGCGGCCGAGCCTTCACCGATCACTGAAGCCTGGAGCTGGATGCGATCGCCGGGACGCGCGGCTGTGACGTACTGGACGCGCCACGTGCGCTTGAGCACGTCCGCGATCGTGCCGTACACCGACTTGAGGCCGGCCGACGAAGATGCTCCGTAGTACTGACCCCCGGTGGCGCTCGAGAGCTCCTCGAGCGGTGCCGCCGTGAAACCTTCGCCTTCGATGCCGATGGTGTACACCGCGGCGTTCGCTGCATGTGCGGCCGCGATTGCCTGCTGCAGCGAGCCCTTGCTCGCGTTGTCGACTCCGTCGCTGAGGACGATGATCACGCGTCCGGGCAGCGGGTTCGAGGCCGCGAGCTGTGCTGCGAGCATGACGCTGTCGTAGAGCGCCGTTCCCCGCGCGGAGTCGACGGTCAGCAGGCGTGACAGTGCCCCGTTGCCGTCGAGCCGAGCGGTGGAAAACGGCGAAAGCGCGGCTGCGCGCGAGCCGAAGGCGACGACGGATACCTCGTCCGCCGCCTGCTTTGCAGCGACGAACGAGCGGGCCGCCTCCGATGCATTCGCAAGCGGAGCCCCACGCATCGACTGCGACCGGTCCACGGCGAGCACGATCGCCTTCGCGCGGCCGAGATTCTGCAACTGCAGCCCTGCCACGGGGGAACCGTTCTCGGAGAGGACGGGCACGACCCTTGCGCCCGCTGTGGAGACGACCGACGCACGAATCGTGGGATAGGCACTCGTCTCGACGCCTCGGAGCTGGACGGCGGCTCCGGTGGCCGCGGGCAGAACGAGGGCGAGGAGCGCGACCGCCGCGAGCAGAAACCTGCTCGCTCTCATTGAAATGCTCCCTTGAACTTCGAGGCCTGGTGACCGACGCCCACCGCGGGCGCATCCGAGTCGTCCGTGTTGAAGAAGCTCGGCTGAAGAACGACGCCGTTCGCGGCCATCTTCTCGAGGAAGTTCGGCTTCAGCCCCGAGCAGGCGAGCGGCGACAGCAGACGCACGGCCCCCGCGTTGGCGGTCTGCTCGTCCGGCGGCTTCGCCAAGAAGATGTCCTGCAGGGTGATCACGTCGGACTCCATGCGGAGCACCTCCGTGATGTGCGAGACCCGGCGGGAGCCGTCCACGAGGCGCGTTATCTGGATGAGCAGGTCGAACGCGCTCGAGACCTGCTCGCGGATCGCCCGCAGGGGGAGCTCGACGCCGGCTGTGAGGACCAGCGTCTCCAGACGGGAGAGCGCGTCACGCGGCGAGTTCGCGTGGATCGTCGTCAGGGAGCCTTCATGGCCCGTGTTCATCGCCTGGAGCATGTCCAGGGTCTCCGGGCCGCGGACCTCGCCGACGATGATCCGGTCAGGGCGCATCCGCAGTGCGTTTCGGACGAGCTCGCGGATGCGGATCTCACCCTGACCCTCGATGTTCGGCGGGCGGGACTCCAGCGTGATCACATGCTCCTGCTGGAGCTGGAGCTCGGCTGCGTCCTCGATCGTGACGATGCGCTCGTCGCCGGGGATGAACGCGGACATCGCGTTCAGGGTCGTCGTCTTACCGGTGCCGGTACCGCCGGAGATGAGGATGTTCAACTTTCCCTTGACGCAGGCGGCGAGGAACTGTGCCGCTTTCGGGGAGAGCGACCCGAACGAGATCAGGTCGTTCATCGTGTAGGGGTCGCGCGAGAACTTCCGGATCGTCAGGGTCGGCCCTCTCAGAGCCAGCGGCGGAATGATCGCGTTGACGCGGGAGCCGTCGGGCAGACGGGCGTCCACCATCGGGGACGACTCGTCGACGCGCCGACCGATCTGGGACACGATCTTGTCGATGATGCGCAGCAGGTGCGAGTTGTCGGCGAACGCAGCGTGCGTCCGTTCGATCTTGCCCAGCCGCTCGACGTAGATCCGGTCATGTGCGTTGACCATGACCTCGGTGACGGAGTCGTCCCGGAGGAAGGGCTCCAGCGGTCCGTAGCCGAGGATGTCGTCGGTGATCTCGCGGATGATCTGACGCCGCTCTTCGCGGGTCAGCGGCGTTCGGTCCAGGACGAGCTGCTCCGTGACGGCGCGCGTCACGCGCTCGTTCAGGTCACCGGTCGCCTCCCGCTTGAAGAGCTCAGCGCCCAGCGTGGCGATGCAGGCGTGGTGAATACGTGTCTTGAGCTCAGCGTACGGGTCGTGCGCGATGGTCTGCTTCGACGCCTCGAGAGCCGAGCCGCCTGACAGGAGCTGCTCGGCGGACGCGGCGCCGCCGACCCCGTTGGAGGTCTTGAGACGGTCGTGGAGGCCCATGGCTTACGACCTCGCCAACGCCGGCATGAAGCGCCGTTTCTTGCCCTCTTCCTTGGGTGCGGGGAAGATCTCCTTCGCCATCGCCTTGATGGCCTTGGAGACGTCCGCACTGTCCTCGGCGAGGACGACGGGATTGCCGCGGTTCACGGACAACGGCACTGCTCGGTCGGACGGCACCTCGAAGGAGACCTTCATCCCCAGCGCGCCTTCGACCTCGTTCGGCTTCATGCCGACCTTCGAGTTCGCGCGGTTGAGGACGATGCGGACGCGCTGCTTCGGGAACGAGAGCAGGTCGAGCGTCTGCAGCGCCAGGCGCAGGTTCTTCAGAGTCGGCACGTCGAGCGAGCAGAGCAGCAGCAGCTCGTCGGTCCGGTCGAGCGTCGCGAGCATCGGCCCGTGGAAGAACGGGGACGTGTCGACGACGATGACGTCGAACGACTCTCGCGCGACCTCGAGCAGCCGGCCAAGCTTGGCTTCCGTCACGAGCTCTGCATCCTCCGGCCGAAGCGGCGCGGGCAGCACTTCGAGCCCACACGCGTGCTTCGTCGTATAGCCGGCGAGCTTCTCGGTATCCAGCTCGCCCGGGGCGACGACCAGGTCGTAGATCGTCTTCTCGGGCTCGATGCCGAGCATGATCGCGGCGTCGCCGAACTGGAGGTCGAGGTCGAGGAGCAGCGTTTTCCGCCCTTCGTACTTCGCACAGGCTGCGGCGAGGTTGGTGGCCGTCACGGTCTTGCCCGTCCCGCCCTTGGGCGAGAACACGGTCACGATCTTCCCGTGGCGGCCGGAGCCGGCGTCATGGTGACGCCTCGTCGTGTGGGTCGCCTTGCGGATCGCGAAGACGACGTTCTCGACGAGCTGGGGGAGCAGCAGAACGTCCGAGACGTCCGAGTCGAGCGCCTGCTCGAGCAGCCCCGAACCGCCGTTCGAGGCGACGAGGAGGACCGGGGCTCGGGTGTGCTCGCGAATGGATGCGAGCT
>WNGB01004804.1_pt1 | contig 20408 bp, 24 predicted proteins | sample 5400681 | NCBI WGS metagenome assembly WNGB01 (sample SAMN13153367, study PRJNA577476) | soil metagenome | isolation source: 115 cm soil or saprolite under grassland replicate 2 | place: USA:California | collected 2016-06-15
CCGAGAGAGATTGCGCGAGAGTGAGCGTGGCATCGGCACTGCCGCCGTCGACCACGACGAGCTCGACGTTCTGCCCTCGCACGCTTTGTAGCGCCGCCAGCGTGGGGACGATCGTTTCGGCTTCATTGAGCGTCGGTATGATGATCGAGAGCATCCGCCTCGAAACCCCTTACTTGCCGGACCGTCCGTTCCGTCCGCGCGGCGCAAGCGAAGTACGGAGGGCGAGCACGGAATTTTATCTACGGTTCCTGTCGATGCCCAGGGCTTGCAACTTCATTTTTGCTTTGCGGCCGACGATGAGAATCAACACAAAAGTCGCCGCGAGCCCTGCAACAAGCAAGCCAATCTTGAGACCGCCCCCACCCTCGTCTCCAGCAGCCGCAACTCGACCAAGGGTTCCAAGATACACATAGGCGGCAGAACCCGGCACTATGCCGATGAAAGTGGCGGCCAAATACGGAAAAAATCCAATATCCGTCGCGCCGAGAAAATAATTTTGCAGATTGAAAGGGACCAATGGACTCAGCCGCAAGAGCAGCACGACCTTCCAGCTCTCCTCGGTCACCGCCTTGTCAATCGCCTCGAGTACCGGACGCTTGCGCGTGATGTCTGTAACTCTTTGCCGCACCAAAAAGCGAGCGACCAGAAATGCAAGCGATGCACCCGCGGTCGCCGAAATGACCACGAGCGGAACCCCCCAGGCCCCAAATGCTAAACCGGCTGCGATCGACAGTGGCCACACAGGGGCCAGCAGGACGACGGCGATGGTGTACACAATCGCGAAAACGATCGCGCCGAGCGGACCGAATTCGCGAGTCCAGCTTGTAAACGACTGAACCCATTCCCGGATCGGGAGAAAGAACCAGGCAAGCATGAGCGCGATCAGCAGCGACACGATTCCCACCCAGAATGCGACGGTCGGCCGTGCAGCCCTTGAAGCGATCATGGATGCAGCCCGAGGGTCGTCACTTGGTGGACCCTGCCGGGCTGCAGGAAGCCCCGCCCAGAACGCAGAATTTCGCGCAGTTGGGATGATTCAACGGCACTGGTCGACCGGCGTCCCTTAATGTCGGACCGAGCTCGAACTGCTCGTCGTAGGGAATGAGCGTGCAAGCAACCACGACGGGACGGGCGCTTCCCTTCCGCTTCACCACCATGCGCGAGCTGGCGCACATCACGTCGTCTGGCGATTTGCCGAGAATGCCCCAGCACGCCTCGGTAATCTCCGGCACGTCCGCGCCTGGGTCCATTTCGGGAAACAGCACAAGCTGCGCGGAGTCCTGCGCGTCGATGGTAATGCCGTGCTTGGCGAAAAGCCTCGCGTATCCTGCACGCTCCGCAGCTAGGCCCTCACCCCACATGGTGCGTCCGGCGACCGCCAGCTTGAAGCCATTGCGAGCCAGCCAAACAAGCCCATCGAGCGTGGGTTTGAAGGTATCCGGTCCCCGCTCTTCCTCGTGCCGCTCCGGCGTGAAATGGTCGAGCGAAACGCGTATCGTAAGTTCGTTACAAAATCGCGTTTTGAGTTCGAAGAGCTTCGCTTTGTGACGTTGCATCGGGCGCATGGCATTGGTCAACACCAGTACCCGAAATCGGCGAGAGAGGCTGTCCTCCAACATGCCGATGATATCCGGGTTCATAAACGGTTCGCCGCCCGTGAATCCGATCTCGTCCGTACACCAACCGTCGCGGTCGATCTCGTCGAGATAGGCCGTGACCTCGCCTCGCTTGAGATAGACTAGCCGGTCGTTTCTTGGGCTCGACTCGATGTAACAATTGCGACAGGTGATGTTGCAGAGCGTGCCGGTGTTGAACCACAGCGTTTTCAACCGACCAAGGCCGACCCGTGCACGCCGCTGTCCGCTCGCAGTTGTGTGCGGATCCGTAAACTTTTCTAGCCGGCGCTTTGGGATGGCGTCAGTCTCGGTAGAAGGCAACAGCTGCTTGCACGTAGAGTTGTTCATATTGTCATTTCTTCGTCTAGGTCGTTAGCCCGCTCCCTCGCGTCATTGACTAAGTCATCCATTGGTAGCGTAGCTCCCCTTCAATTCACTTTAGCAAACCGTTGCGCGATCAAATGGTCGAGTGACAAGGCACCTGGGCCGCGCGTGAGCAGGAATATGAGAATCGAACTCCACAGCAGGTGCTCAGTCCACGCTTGCGGGTAAATGAAAGTCTGAATCACCACGATCATCCCGAGCAACGGCAATGTCGCAAGGCGCGTGGCCAGGCCAAGGAACAAGAAAACCGGGAACGTAAGCTCGTTGAAGGTCGCAAGCCGGGCCGCCCACACCGGGTCGAGAAGCGGGACTTTGTATTCATCCTCGAACAGCTTGATCGCGAATTCCCATGAATTGAACTTCAGTAGTCCCGAGTTGAAGAATACCGCGCCTACGGCAATCCGCATCGCAAGTTGGATGATCGATAATGGAAACTTCTCCAACCATCCTCTTGCGAAGAGGAACCAGTCGCGAAGGGTTCGGACGGGTCGGCGATTTGCGTGGTCAAGGGCCGTCATGACGGCTTCCTCCATTTTCTCATTCGATGGCGGTCACAAGCCCATCGGTCATCACTTTCGCGAAGGTTCGACCTGGGTCGAAGCCGGCGTCTATTCCCAGCGCGAGCTCGGCGGCATCGCCGATTGTCTGGCCCTCTTGAATTGCTTTGCGAAACGCGAACTCCGAAGCATCCAAATGGTTGATCTGAAACTCTCCTCGGGCGCCGCGGATCTCCAGCCAGAGATCGACAGGAGAAAGCTGCAAACGGTTTGGAGCTGTTTCGGTTACATATAGCTGTATCAGCTCGTCGACCGGCCAGGGTGTTCGGAGATACCGAATACCCGGTTGGACGGTCAGTGTCGCATCGGGAAGTACAGAGGGATCAAGCATTGATACATCACTGAGGTTCAAAGCCGGCCGGCCAATGGCTATCGCAACCTGCCCCACATGCCACTCAAGTTCGGCGAGCCACTTCATGTAAGGCACACGATCGGCGAGGCGATGTGCCGCAAGAAATGCGGGAAAGTTCTCGCCGTATTCGGCAATACACGGCGCTTCGGGCGGGTGGGCTTGAATGAACTTCCGTGCGGCTTCCGAGAGGAATTCGGTTCCCACGAGCCAGCGCGTGGCGGGAAACTTCCCCAAAAGTGCGTTGACAAGGCTTGTCTCGTAATTTCGCTGATGGATCGCCAGGCGCTTCGCCGGGTCGCGGCCACCCACGAGCAAAGGTACTATGCGGGCCGAGTCGCGTTCGACCATGGCGCGGCGTAGATACGACTGGGTTTCAACCAGCGACGGCACGGTGCGCCCTCCCGGATAACGTTGCTCTCGCTATCTCATCGGCACGTGCAGCTTCCGCCAGGAGAGTAGCGAGCGGCGGGATATCGTTGTCCCACTCGATCAAGGTCGGCTTGCGCCCGAACCGACGAATAGCGTAGGCGTAGAGGTCCCACGCGGGCTCGGCGACAATCGTGGCATGGGTATCGACCAACAATTCGCCACCCGGCTGTGCCTCGTCGTCTTCCGCCGCAAAGCCGCCCAAATGCAATTCACCGACGGCGTCGGCAGGCAATCCGTCGATATATCGATGGGCGTCGTAATCCATGTTGTGAGCGCTAAGATAGACATTGCTCACGTCGCACAGCAGCTGGCATCCGGTCCGGCGGACGAGCTCGCTGAGGAACTCGACTTCACTTATCGTGGATGCGCCGAAGCCGACATAGCTCGACGGATTCTCGACAAGATACGGCCGTCCTAGTCCTTCCTGAACCTCATCGATGTGTGCTTCCAATAGGTCCAAAGTTTCGTCGTCGTATGGCAGAGGTAGGAGGTCATTCAGGTATTCGCCCGCGTGGGTCGACCACGCAAGGTGGCCCGATACGAGAAAGGGATCGACCATATCAATCAGCGAACGCACTCGCTTCAGATGCGAGCGGTCGATCCCATGAGCGCTGCCGATCGATATGCCGACCGTATGAACCGAAACCTGGTACTGGCGGCGCGCTGCAAGCAGAAGTTCGGTGGCGTGTGGATTGGCGAGAAAATTTTCTGGATGAATTTCAAGCCAAGGCACGGGTGGAAGGGTGGCCACAATCTCCGCAATATGCGGTAGCCTCAGACCGATGCCAGCACCGGTCGGCACGCGGTCATTCGATTCCGAGAGCATGACCACCCCTCTAGTCGCGACGATTAGGCTTTCGGCGTCTTGCTGCCGCTCACGATGCGCTCACAGTAGCCTTCGGGCACGTAGATCCACGCCTTCGGATCCGCGTTGACCCTCGAACTGCCGCCGCAAGAATTATTTCCAGTCGAGGCGCAGTCGTTCTTTCCGGCCTTTGCCAGGCCATAGCACTTTTCGGCCTTCCAAGTAGGAGCAGGAACCGGTGTTTGCGCCGAGACGACGCTCGGGGCCGCCACCGCGGCCGCAAGGGCCGCAGCAATTAGAACACGCTTGTTCATTGGATTCTCCACAGGTGGTTGGATAACGAGGCGTCAACGATCGACCCCGTTGTGAGGCAAAGCTCACCTTGAATAGATTGGGATTGGTGAGCCAAAAGGTTACGCGCCGGATTGGGAAAAATCTCGACGGAGGCTCCCGCCGGCGCCCCGACCCTCGTTTGTTGCAGTCACAGTTTAGTGATCAGCCCGGAGAAGTAGAGCAGACGTTTCAGCAACCGGGACATCGGCCCAACGTAAAGTCCTATAATCGAATCCTTGGTGAATCGTGGGCTTAACCACAGCGAAGTAAGGTGAGATGTCGAAATCACGCGGTACAAAGAGCGACGAATGTCGAATTTCCATGATTTCGCGGCGTGCAGAACCGCTTTCAACCAAAGTGACCTTGGGCAGAATTGGATAGCGAACGGATTGGAAGGCCTGTGCAATCATTCCGGAGCAGATGAGTCGAGTTGGGTCGCCCGAACCGAGCGCAATCATTCGACGGCGCCACCGCTGTGGTACCGGTAGGGGTATCAGATAGCGAATGAGGTCAATGATGTTTTTGAGGTCATATTTGAAGCCTATGCGTCCGATGGCATATTTGCAGACGAGCTCACAATGTTCACGCGACAATCCGACGGGCCGGCAAATTCGAGTGTGAAACTTCAAGTATTTGGACAGCGGGGCGGTTACGACCCCCTCACCGAGATTAGCTTCTATGAGGCTGTGAGAATTAGGATCCGCATGGTTACCGCATAGCATCGGACCAACATAAAGCGCAGCGTGCGACCAGGTCGATTGCGTCAGGTACTTGATTACGCCTGAGATGCGGCTGTTGCCCTCCACCAAAAGCACGTCGCCTGCTTGAAGTGTTGCCTGCAGGGCTGTCGGATCGGTCGGCGTAAACGGCTCGTACCCGGGTTCCGGCTTGTCAAGGTAGCGGGCAATCACGCGCCCGATGCCGTCGAGCATCCAGCCCATTGCGGTCCAGCTCCACAAGCCTGGCGGAGCGCTTTCTTCGGAATGAGTGTGTCACCACGCTTGTCTTGAGCGGTCCGTTCCCGAAGCAGCGCACCGTGCAGGCCACCTGTCTTGAGCCATTTGATTTCGCCGTTATCAGGGGGAAAGTTACGTTTCTGCACCGGAGGTTCCACGAAACGCCGCTGCTGGCCCACCTCGCGAGCAGTCCAATTGTGGCGGCAATTTTTCTCAGTTCCGTTGATTTGGGACAAAGATAATAGTCGCCATGCGCTAATATCATTTAATATGGGCCTCGACCTGTCGGCGGTTCTGTCAAAATGAATATCGACAAGCACTCGGAACTTAACAGGCGCTTCGCCGATCTCATGCGATCCGTCCAGGACGGCGACGGATCGGCTTACATTCTGCTCTTGCGGGAGGTGACTCCGCTCATCAGACGTGTCGTCCGGAGTCGGCGCAAATTCTTGCAAGCCACGGATATTGAGGACCTCGTGCAGGACATCTTGCTCTCCTTGCACGCCGTCAGGACGACTTACGATCCCGGACGCCCCTTTCTGCCGTGGTTGATTGCGATCATTCGTAACCGGCTCGCTGAAACCGCACGTCGGTTCATGCGGCGAGAGGCTCACGAGGTTCACGTCGAAAACTTGGCTGTAACCTTTTCCGAGGAAGCGGCTAACTCTGCAAGCGAGGTATACCGAGATCCGGAAGCGCTGAGGCAAGCGATCACCAATTTGCCACCGGGACAGAGACAGGCCGTTGAGATGCTGAAGCTCCGCGAAATGTCCCTGAAAGAGGCCGCCGCGAAGAGCGGCGCGAGCGTCGGAGCCCTCAAGGTCTCGGTTCATCGCGCCATGGCCAGTCTCAAGAAGGCACTGAAGGGATGAGTTCTTATGAAAACCGATGAACTCATTGAGCGGTTGGTCCAAGATTCCGAGCCCGTGTCGCGACTTCGACCTCCTTCAACAAGAGCGGCGATCTGGTTTGCCTTGGGAATTCCGTCCGTCGCCCTCGTGGTGCTCGTGATGTCCCCGCGAAGCGACTTGTTCGCCAAACTGTCGGATCCGGCTTACCTGATCGAGCAGTCTGCGGCCTTGGCCACGGGCATTACGGCAGGCCTGGCGGCGTTCGCGAGCATCGTGCCGGGCTTCGACCGCCGGTATCTCCTTTTGCCGGTCTTTCCTTTTGTGATTTGGTTCGGAAGTCTGGGCTTGGGATGTATTCAATCCTGGCTTCAGTTTGGTCCGGACGGTCTGTCGCTTCAGCCCGATTGGTTCTGCTTCCCGGCGATCGTGCTCGTCGGCATGGTGCCGGCCATTACCATGGCCGTCATGCTTCGGCGCGGCGCGCCGCTCACGCCGCATTTGACGACAGCGCTTGGTGGATTGGCAGCAGCCGGACTCGGCAATTTTGGGCTGCGCCTATTCCATCCGCAGGACGCGAGCATCATGGTCCTGGTTTGGCAGATGGGAACAGTCTTCGTGCTGACGGCCCTCGCCGGATGGGCCGGACGATTCCTGTTGGACTGGCGTTCGCGAATTGAGGACGCCCGGCGCAGAATCGTACCCCGCTAATCTTCCTCCGACTGAAGAGCAAACACCGCGGCCGACGAGTGCCGAACCGTGGCAGTCGCCGATCAGCGCATGATCTCGAATGCGCAGATACGAGCGCCGCCTGCTCATGAAGCAGCCTTGAGCATTCGATGCCATTGCGCGTCGCGCATCACGGCAGCAAGGACAGCATCCGCACAACTCCACGGGTGAGCGGGTGACTTAGCAATGGCTTGGAAAATTCCGCAGCCGCGGCCTTGTCAAGTTCCCCCCACGTTGGATAAGGCGCGATCATCTGGGCAAGATTTCGCGGCTTGAGCCTTTGCTCGATGGCAACGACCCACAGATGGGCGAGCTCGCCTGCATGGGCGTTGAAAATCGAGGCGCCGAGTACGCGCCCGCGGCGATCGGCAACGAGCTTGAGCACGCCTTCGGTCTGTCGCTCGACCGATCGATCGTTCAGGGTGCAGGGCAGGCGGAGCTTCGCTCTTACGTGCGCCTGCCGAGGGGATACGCGTGCTCGTGTGCAAAAAATGGGAGTTTAGCTGTCCCGCCGTTCCCTGCCCGGCGCTTGAGTTGAACTTGTCGTCGATGCACGAGGCATGGGACAGCTCCGCCATGGCGGCAACCTATGTGAGGATCGAATGCTTCGACGAGAACAGCTGGCCGACCCTCCACGTGGCCTTGAAGGCGGCCCAGATCGCGCGCCAGCCCAGGGTCGCGGAGACCATCAACTTGGCCCGATCGGCGTGACTGCCCTGTAACGCCTCAAGGCCGCGGCCCGCAACGAGCCGAAGATGCGCGGCGCTGGCGATGAGCGCGAGATGCGTGTAAGCCTGCGGAAAATTGCCCAGGAAAGAGGAACTTGCTGGATCGACCTCCTCGGAATAGAGGCCGAGATCGTTAGCGGTTCGGAGCAAGCGCTCGAATAATTCCTTGGCTTCGGCATGCCTGCCGACGTAGAGACAGGCGTCAACCAGCCAAAAGCTGCAAATCAGAAACGCGCCGTCATGACCCTCGACCCCGTCTCCGGTGTGATAGCGATAGACGAAGTCTTCGGAGCGCAGCTCTTTTTCGACCGCCGCTATCGTTTTCCGCAGCAATTCCTCATCGATCGGGAATGCGGTCATTGGTATCAAAAGCAGTGCAGCGTCGGTATGCGGCCGGCCGTATGCTTGGACGAGACATCCGTACTCGCGGCCGCCACCGCGAGAATCAATGTCTGACACGATCCGATCCCGGTTGTCCTCCCAGCGCGCGTTCTTGCCGAGTAGTAAGATTGCGCGATCGAGCGCGACCCAACTCATGACCTTTCCATGCACATGATGCAGTGGAGGTCCCCGCATTTCCCACAAACCCTGATCGGGTTCATGCCAGTGGTCGCAAACATAATCGGCGAGCGCTGTCAACATCGTCCGCCCGTCCCGGTCGAATTTTCCGCCCAGTGCCTCGAATAGCACCGCCCAATCGAGAATCTCTCCGTAGATATCGATCTGGTGCTGCGTATGGGCGCCGTTGCCGACGCGGACCGGGCGGCTCCCCTCGTATCCTTCGAGGTGGCCGAGGATCTTCTCGTCGAGATCGATTTCGCCGTCGATTCCGTACATGATCTTAAGGTCGGGGGCAGTGGCCGCGCAAACGCGCGGGAGATAACGGCTGAAACGGCGCGCCTCGCCACCGTAGCCGCTGATCGCCAGGGCATACAGCGCAAAGGTGGTATCGCGCAGCCAGCAATAGCGGTAATCCCAGTTTCGGACGCCGCCGATCTCCTCGGGAAGCGAGGTCGTGGGTGCGGCCGCGAGCGCCCCCGAGGGCGCGTAGATCAGCAGCTTGATGGTGAGCAGGCTGCGCTTGACCTGCTCCGCATAGGGACCGCGATAGCGGCAATAGCCGATCCACTCGCGCCAGAACGCGGTGGTAATGGCTCGATATCGCGCGATCCGGTCGAGCGCACCGCGCGGTTCGATTTGCTCTGAGCTCAGCGCCAATCGCAGCTCCTGCCCTGATCGGAGGGTGAGGACGGCCTCCGAGACATCGTCCGTCAGCATGAAGCCGGTGACATTGTGCGCGAGATACGGACCGCGCGCCGCGGAGATGGCGTTATCCTCGAGCCTGAGACGAGGCGGCTCGCGGCCGAAGTCGAGAGAGGGGCTATATTGAATGCGCACGTCTATGGTACCGCGCGTGCACGCGACGGTACGCACCAACCAGTGCGGTGCGGCGAGGTCCACGTAATCGTGTATCCCGCTGCCGGGCCGTCGACCAACCGGCATGAAATCGGTCACGACCAGTTCGCCGTCGCGATTCGTGAAGACGGTCTGAAGGATGTTCGTACCGTCCAAATAAGATCGCGTAACCGAGGATTCCGAGAGTGGCGCGACGGCCAGAAAGCCGCCGGCATTCCTGTCGAGAATGCGGCAGAGCACGGGAGCGGAGTCGAAGCGGCCGAGACAGCACCAGTCGATCGACCCATTGCGGCCGACCAGCGCCGAGCCGTGGCAGTCACCGATCAGCGCATAGTCGCGGATCGGCAGGTATCCGCTTGGGTCAGGTCGGCCGGGCCCGCGGGGTGCCATCGGTCAGCCGTCCTTGCGGAACGCCGGATAGAGCGCCATCCCACCGTCAACGAACAAGGTGGTGCCGATCACATAGTCGGATTCGTCCGACGCGAGCCAAACCGCGGCCTTTGCAACGTCCTCGGGATCGCCCATGCGGCCATAGGGAATCAGCTTGAGCAGCTCCTTGGCCCTATCCGGATTGGACCAGGATTCCTTGTTGATGTTTGTCCTGATCATGCCGGGGGCGATCCCATTGATCCGAATCTTCTCTCGGCGATTTCCTGCGCCAGGCTCTTCATCATCATCTTGATCCCGCCTTTCGAGGCGGCGTAATTCACGTGGTCGGCCCAGGGGATCACCTCGTGGACCGAGCTCATGCAAATGACCTTTCCTAGCGCCTTGGATGCGGGCGATAGTCCCTGCTCCAGGAATCGTTTGATCGCTTCGCGGGCGCAGAGGAACTGGCCGATCAAGTTGACGTCGAGGACCGTGCGCCACTGCTCCAGCGTCATGTTCACAGCGGGCGCGTCGCACTGCAGGCCCGCGTTGGCGACGAGAATGTCAATGCGGCCGTATGCGTCGATGAACTGGCCGAACATCGCCCGGATGTCGTCCTCCTTGGAAACGTCCGCTTCGATTGCCACGGCCTGTCCGCCCGAATCGCGGATGCGATTCACGATCTCCTCAGCCGCTCGTCGCCGCCGGTAGTTGACGCCCACCTTGGCCCCGGCCTTGGCAAGCGCAAGCGCCGTCGCGGCCCCGATTCCGGAGCTTGCGCCGGTTACGAGCGCCGCCTGCTCCTGAAGCAGTCCTTGAGTACTTGATGCCATTGTGGACCTCGCTTCACCGAAGCCAGGACAGGATTCGCACGGCTCCGCGGGTGAGTGGGTGCGTGAGCAATGGCTTGGAAAATTCCGCAGCCGCGGCCTTGTCGAGTTCTCCCCAGGTTGGATAGGGCGCGATCATCTGGGCAAGATTTCGTAACTTGAGCCTTTGCTCGATGGAGATAACCCACAGATGGGCCAACTCGCCCGCATGGGCGCCGAAAATCGAGGCGCCAAGTATGTGTCCGCTGCGATGAGCAACGAGCTTGAGCACGCCTGCGGTCTGTCGCTCCGTCTGAGCGCGATCGTTTTCCGTATAGGGGACGCGCACGACCCGGACCTCATCGCCATGGCTCCGTCGGGCCTCCGCTTCCGTCATGCCGACCTGGGCAAGTTCCGGATCGGTATAAGTCACCCAAGGAAGCGACCGGTAATTGATCTTTGCCCGAAGACGGAACAGGGCATTCCTAATGACGACGCCAGCATGATACGACGACACATGCGTAAAGCGCGGCCCATCGACGACGTCGCCTGCGGCGTAGATGCCTGGCGCCGTGGTCTGCAGGTGTTGATCAACAACAATGCCTTTGGGATTGTATTCGATCCCCGCATTTTCAAGGCCAAGCGCCGATGCCCGCGGCTTGCGGCCGGTCGCGACGAGCAAATGGGAGCAACGAAGCTCGCGTGATCGGGCGGTCTCCTCAACGGTCATTCTGATGCCATCGCCGTCGCGCGAGATCTCCTTGGCCTCCGCTCTCTCCCGAATCGTCACGCCTTCGGTGGCCAGTCGCTGCAGCAATGATCGGACGAGCTCCGGGTCGTCCTTGGGCATCGCCTTCTCGCGCTCAATGAGCGTGACTGCGGCTCCGAGACGCTGATAGGCCTGTCCAATCTCGACGCCGACCGCGCCAGCACCGAGGATGACTAGATGCTGCGGCAAGGTGTCGTTGTCGAAGATTGTTTCGTTGGTAAAATACGGCACCTGGTCGAGCCCAGGAATCGGCGGGACGGCCGGCTCTGATCCAGTGGCAATCACGGTACGATGCGCGTGAATTGTATGGCCATTGACGACGATCGTGCGAGGGTCCGTGAAACGAGCTTCACCGCGAATTACCTCGGCGCCGAGTTTCTCGAACCGCTCGACGGAATCGTGTGGCGCAATGGCGTCGATAACCGAATGCACGTGTGCGTGAACGCGCTTGAAATCAATAAGCGGGGCCGCTTCGATTCCGAATGATTTCGCATTTCGTATTGTCTGCGCCGCCTTTGCGGCGGCCAAGAGTGCTTTCGAGGGAACGCAGCCGGTATTGAGGCATTCACCCCCCATTCGGCCTCGCTCGATCAGGACAACGCGCACCCCGAGTTGAGCTGCGCCGGCGGCAACCGACAATCCCGCCGAACCGGCGCCAATGACGCAAAGGTCCACTTTCCGATTGAGTGCCATCCGTCTTGCTCCGATCGGCATGCTGTGTCCTGAGTTATCAACGGAACCCGTGGTGCTGGGTTCACAATCCTGTGCTCAGCGCCAGTCTGCGCCATCATTTTCTGCCGCAGGACACGTAACCTTCGGACGCGGTGAGGCTAAGCCAAGATCGAGATACAGCCTATGGAGAACCCCCATGGCCCTCCCTGCATATTCGCATGTCCCCGTCGCCCGATCCGAGGTTCCCTGGGCCCTCGGCGTTGGTGTGATCGGGGGCCTCGTCGCCGGAGTTGTATTTGCCGCCTTCGAGATGATGGCGAGCGCGGCAATGATGGGAATGGACGCCTTCTTCATGCCGCTGCGCATGATCGGTGCCATTCTGCTTGGTCGCGGAGCCCTGGATCCGAGTTATTCGATCTGGGCGGCGGCCACCGCCGGCATGTTGGTCCATATGCTTCTTGCCATGGTTTACGGCATCGTATTTGCCGTGGTCTTGGGCGGCTTGCGCTCGGCGGCTTCGGACATCATGCTCGGCGGCACTTACGGTTTCGCTCTGTGGATCGTCAATTTCTACCTGATCGCGCCTCGGGCGTTTCCGTGGTTTCTCGACGCCAGTCCGGTTGTCCAGTTCATCGGACATACGTTCTTCTTTGGCGTAGTGCTGGGCTGGTTCGTGTGGCGGTCGCGCGAAAGGATTACGATCGGCAGCCCGTGACCGCGAGCCCCGGCCGTGTGACTGACACGTAACCGTCGAAGCAGAGCGACACTATCCAATCCGGGGAACGCTGGCCTGACATCAATCACATATCTCGAGACACCCTCACGCCATGATCGACGTTGGCCTGTTGATTTTGCTGGTTCTGTTCGTCGCCTATTCGAATGGCGCCAACGACAATTTCAAAGGCGTAGCGACGCTCGTCGGGGCTAATGTCGCTGATTACAGGAAGGCTCTTGCAGTCGCCACGGCTGCAACCTTAGGCGGCTGTGTTGCTTCAGTATTCTTGGCGGATACCCTTGTGCAGGCCTTTTCTGGCAAGGGCCTCGTCCCTGATGCGGTTGCCACGTCGCCGACGTTCGTCCTGGCTGTTGCGACGGGTGCGGGTGCAACGGTCCTCCTCGCGAGCGTTCTCGGTTTTCCTATCTCGACCACCCATAGTCTGACCGGCGCGCTGGTGGGTGCCGGCCTCATTGCGGCAGGCGACCAGATCGACTATGGCACGCTCGGGTCAGGATTCTTCCTGCCGCTGCTTGCAAGCCCTATCGCCTCGATCCTGATGACCATTCCGCTCTACAAATTTGCGCACGCCGCAGTCGAGGGTTTGGGCATCACAAGACACAGCTGCGTGTGTATTGCACCGGGCCAGTTTGTTCCGGCTGCCGAGTTTCACACTGCCGTCGGCGCGGCTAACTGCTGCGAGGCAGCGCTGCCCGGCACTCAGGCATCCGGGCCCTCCATCACCGCCGGAACCGCGCCCGCTTGCCTAGACAAATACAACGGGCACGTGCTTGGCATCACAGCCCAATCGCTCGTGGATACCGTTCACTATCTCAGCGCCGCTGCCGTGAGCTTTGCTCGTGGTCTGAATGATACCCCAAAGATAGTCGGCCTGCTGCTGGTGACACGGGCGCTCGATCTCAAGCTCAGCATGCTCGCCGTGGCTGTTGCCATGGCGGTCGGCGGTTGGCTCAATGCTCGCAGAGTCGCGGTGACAATGAGCAAGAAGATTTCCAAGATGAATGATGGTCAGGCGCTGACCGCAAACCTGGTTACGGCATTTCTGGTCATTTTCGCGAGCCGATTCGGCATGCCGGTTTCAACCACGCACGTTTCCGTAGGATCCATCACCGGAATTGGGATCGTCAACGGGACGGCTGACTTCAGCGTAATCACTGGGATCGCAACCTCCTGGCTGCTGACCCTGCCGATCGCGGCAATCATCAGTGCCATGGCTTATCTGTGCTACACAGTCGCTCTTTGACCAGGGGAGACCCCATGGACGATTATCTTACTGTCGCACGCAACGTCTATTCGGATGCCGCCGTCAATCCGCGCGTAGGGCTGTGCTGTACGACCGCGCCGATCTGGCAGCTGCCGGAGTTGAGTATTCCGACCAGAATGCTTGAGATGAACTACGGCTGCGGCAGCACCGTTCATCCACGCGATCTGGTGGGCGGCCCGACGGTCCTGTACGTCGGTGCTGGCGCGGGAATGGAACTCCTGCAGTTCGCCTACTTTAGCCGCCGCGATGGCGCCGTGATCGGTCTCGATGTGGTCGACGAGATGATCCGAGCCTGCCGCGAGAATTTCGCAACTGCGGAGACTATGAACCCCTGGTTCCGCAGGAGTTTCGTCGATCTTCGCAAAGGTGACGCGCTCAACCTTCCGATAGACGATTCGACGATCGATGTCGCAGCCCAGAACTGCCTGTTCAACATTTTCCATGACGACGATCTGGAGAGGGCGCTTTCCGAAATGTACCGGGTCCTAAAGCCGCGTGGAAAGCTGCTGCTTAGCGACCCGGTCTGTGACGTGCAGATCCCGGTCCAGCTCAGAAACGACGAGCAATTACGGGCCGAGTGCCTCACCGGCGCGTTGCCTCTCGCAGCCTATATAAAGCGGATCACCGACATCGGCTTTGGTACAGTCGAAGTCCGTGCGAGAAGACCCTACCGCGTGCTGTCGCCGCGCCACTATCCGACCGATCGATTGATCCCGATCGAGAGCGTCGAGATCTGCGCCATCAAGGACCCCATGCCGCAGGACGGGCCGTGCGTGTTCACCGGCAGAACTGCCACCTACCACGGAGCGGACAGCTTTTTCGATGATGGCAGAGGTCACGTGCTGTTTCAGAACCGGCCTGCGGCCATTTGCGACAAGACGGCAAACGCGCTGACCAGATTGCGCCGCGATGACCTCTACATCACGGAGCCGACCTGGTTCTACGACGGCGAAGGATGCTGCTGACTCGCTAGGAGCTTGGACGGATGACCATGGCTATTCCACGCACCGAGTCCTATCTGTCGCGTTTGCAGATCGACGCGGCCGAGCCCCGCCCCCCGGTGGGCGGCGATTCGCTCGCCGACGCGCGCCGGACGATGGCTGCAACCGGCCAGTGGAGTCCGGCCCAGTTCATGGGCAGGCGCTGGCCGATCGGTTGCGTAGCGCTCGAGATCACACAGCGCTGCAATCTTGACTGCACGGCCTGCTATCTGTCGGAAAATTCCGAAGCGGTGAAGGACCTTCCCCTTGAGGATATCTTCCGTCGCATCGACATGATTCATCGGCACTATGGGAAGAACACAGACATCCAAGTGACGGGAGGCGACCCTACGCTGCGCAAACGCAGCGAATTGGTTGAGATCGTCCGCCGGATATCTGAAAAGGGAATGCGGCCGGCGCTCTTCACCAACGGTATTCGCGCCAAACGCGACTTGCTCGAAGAGCTTGCGCAAGCTGGTCTCGTGGATGTTGCGTTTCACGTCGACCTGACACAGCAGCGAAGGGGCTACAACACAGAAGGTGAACTCAACGCGATTCGGCGAGAATATGTCGAGCGCGCGCGCGGCCTGCCGCTTTCAGTCTTGTTCAACACCACCGTCTGCAATGAAAATTTTGAGCAGATACCCGACGTCGTGGGATTCTTCGTGCGTCACAGCGACGTCGTTCGCCTGGCGTCTTTCCAACTCCAGGCGGACACCGGTCGCGGCGTCTTGGGCCGACGACACGAGGCAATAACTTTCAAATCGGTCCAGCAGCAGATCGAGAAGGGCGCCCGTACTAGCCTTTCATTCGACACCGCTCATATTGGCCATTCGCGTTGCAATCGCTATGCCGCGACCTTTGTGGCCAATGGCCACGCCTACGACGTCCTGGACGATCCGCCCCTCTTCCAGCTCATTCTCGCGCGAACCGCTCGCTTGAATTTCGATCGCCGGAGCCGCTCACGGGCCGTGCGCACGTTCGTCGCTGGCCTCCTGGCGAATCCGACCTTGTGGGCGCCCACGGCGGCGTGGCTTTCCCGCAAAATTTGGCGGGCAAGGTCGGATCTCATAGCCGCACGCGGACGCGTGCATAAACTCTCGTTCTTCATCCATAACTTCATGGACGGGTGTCGTTTGGAGCCGGAACGGATCGACGCTTGCATTTTCATGGCCATGACGAAAGATGGACCGATCTCGATGTGCCTTCACAACGCAAAGCGAGACACGTTCATTCTTGCACCACTGCAATTGCCTGGTCCGACCGACAATCGAGACTGGGATCCGCTCAGCGGCAGGACGACAAATACTCTGACCGCACCGCGGCTCGTTGAGCACAAAATCAAGAACGTCAAGAAGGCAGCCCGCAAGGAACGCCCTGTCGAACTGAAGGCATCCGCAAAGTAGGCGATTTCACTTGTGACCACTCGCAAACTGGCAAAAATGGCTTTCGGCCTATTTTCACTTATGCTTATCGGGACCGCAGTTCCGGCCGAGGTCGAGCTCCCCGCGACCGTAGCCGAATGGGAAGCGCTCTGGACCAAGGTTTTGTCCGAGCACGTCGATGACGCTGGGCGCATTGATTTTGGGTCGCTCAGCCAGAATCATCGCGAGCTTGATCGCGTCGTTTCCTTCATCGCTGCGGTCGACCCGGTTTCGCAGCCGTCCAGATTTCCGGATCGCCCGTCGCGTCTGGCGTATTACATCAACGCATACAACGCGCTCGCAATGTACGGCGTGGTGGATGCTGGGTTGCCCAAGAGCCTGGGCGGCGTGCGGAAGTTTACTTTCTTCTATCTCCGAACCTTCAGCGTCGGCGGAAAGTCGATCTCCCTTTACAACTTCGAAAATGATGTGATCCGACCCCTCGGAGAGCAACGCGTTCATTTCGCCCTGAATTGCATGGTGGTGAGCTGCCCGAGGCTCCCGCGCACGGCATTCAGTGCCAATATGCTTGATCGCCAGCTCGATACTGCGGCACGCGCGTTCATCGGTGAGGATCGCAATGTCCGCGCTGATGCAGCCAAGCGTGAGATCTGGCTGTCTGCCATCTTTGATTTTTATACCAAGGACTTTCTGGCGCACGCGCCGAGCCTGGTGGCGTACGTGAACCGTTACAGAGTTGGCAAACTTCCCCCCGATTTAACGGTCCGGTTTCTCGATTATGATTGGACTGTAAACGAGCGTCGCCGCGTCGGTGGGGAGTTGCAGCCATGACCGACGCATCCTTGTGGTCTAAGGCCAATCCGGGTGGCCGACGTTCCATCGTATGTCGATGATCTGGACGAACGAGATGTCGAAGTGGAAGTTTGCATGCCTCTGCGCCGTTTCCGACGGCGTGCCTCGCCGGTCGTTCTATGTTGCGCTTGTGGTTGCGACGATTCTTAATCTGATCAACCAAGGCGACGCGGTCTTGGGCGGCGCTCCAGTAAACTGGCTCAAAATCGTCCTTACTTATTTCGTTCCCTACGCCGTGTGCACCTATGGTGCCGTTTCCTCGCAACTAAGATTGCATGCAACCAGCGACATCAAGGAGACGTGAGATGATCGTCACAGCTGACAGAAGCATCGCCACCGGATTGCTGGTGTTACGACTGTTCCTAGGCATCTTCCTGCTGCAATGGAGCATCGAAAAACTGATCGTGCCGGGCGCCACGATTCGAATCGCTCAGGGCTTTTATGGCGTAGCCCTGCCGGAGGCAGGGGCTTATGCGCTTGGTGTCGCGGAGCTCATCTTGTCATTGGGTCTCTTGTTTGGCGCCTACCGGACGATCAGTTACGGGCTGTCACTCCTAGTCCATACCGTGACCGTGATTGTCAGTTGGCGACAGCTGCTTGATCCCTACGGCTTTGCCAAGGTCGGCAGTCACCTCTGGATCTCTACGTGGCCGACATGGGGGGCCTTTGCGGCCTTATTTCTCATGCGGGAATGGGATGCCTACACCATTGACGGCTGGTGGAAGTCGCAATCGGGAACAGCCGGATAGACTTCTCCTGAACAACAGCAAGAGCAAGGGAGCGACGCCATGGCTATCGGGAAAGATTCGTCTCGTCATCAACGTGACAACGAGCGCGAGCGGGGCAGACATCGAGAAAGTCAAGGCTGACCTTCATCGATTCTGCCCAGTTTCCAAGGTCGTTCGCAATTCTAACACGCAAATCGAGGAGGTCTGGAACGTTACGCGCCTGTGAGTATGGGCGGTGCCACTGCCAGAGTGCGAAGCAAGGAGTGGATAATGCCCCTCTTTCCATCATTGCCAGAAGACGCAACAACAAAGCACGTGTTCAGGGCGCATCCGGAGATCTATGCGCTTCATGTCCGTGTTTCCGAGGCGATCCTGCGCGGGCCCTCACCGCTGACGCCTGCCCAAAGGGAGCTGATCGGCGCCTATGTTTCTGCGCTGAACGCCTGCCACTACTGCTACGGCGGCCACCGCGCGGCTGCCGAACTGTTCGGTATCAAGCCTGAGACGATCGATGGCCTCATCAATGATGTCGCCACGGCTCCGATCGAAGATAGGCTTCGTCCCATCTTTGCCTATGTCAAGAAGCTCACGCTCACGCCAGCGCGAATGACGCAGGCCGATGCTGACGCGGTTTTTTCTGCCGGTTGGAGCGAGGCTGCCTTGCATTCGGCCATCGCGGTCTGCTGCCATTTTAATTTCATGAACCGATTGGTCGATGGACACGGCATCAAGGCGGATCCGGCCCTTTTCGCAGATCGTGGGCGCAAACACGTCGAAATGGGATACGTTGCCCAATTCGACGCAAGCGTCCCGGCGACGAGTAACAACTAGTTTCTTTACACGGGCATGATGGACTGCTGCTATTGCGGCAAGATGTTGAACCCCTGCGAGAATTGCATCCCAAGATCGGGGGGCGGAAAGACGTGCGGCCGGCACAGGGCCGGCCGCGCAAGGGACGAGCTCCCGAGTGGGGCGCTTGTCGATGATAGCGATGGTAGCGGACGTCGTCTCGGTGTTTGTCAGTCGGGTAGCGGCTTGAATCGGGTTGTTGCTTTCTTCGAGCATGTCGAAACCAATTGCGATCTTGGACTCAGTCCCTTAGCGTGCCGCGAGCGAGATCGGCGCGGATCGTAGGGTCTGGGTCCGAGCCGACGTACCAGCCCCTCGTGTCGTATACGTCAAAGGCCGGATTGCTTGAATGCCGTCGACCATCCGAGCGAACTACCTGGCCGTATGATTGAGCGGCCTTCGCGGCACGAACCTTCGAGCTTCCGCTCATCGCCTGCGCCGCGGAGCCAACGCCGAAGATGATCGCTACGGAAAATGCTATTGCGGTCTTGCTGAACATTGTCAGTCTCCTCTCATTTGGATGAGCAGTGGCGCTCACCTGCGAATGAATTTGCTTTGATGAGTAGAAAGGGTACGTGCAACGCATTGCACGTTCACGTGAGTAGTCGCCTAGGACAAAAACTTTTTCTGTAACCTTTTCCGATGGCGGAGCGAATATAGGAAATGAGGAATACCGCGAACCGGATGCCCTGAAGCAGGCGGTAGTCCCCGGCGGAGACTGCGCCTTCTATGTAAGCGTCCATTCCTGACACAGTGGGTCAGGCTGCAGCAGCGTTTGGCCGAGCCCAACTCCAGGGCATCAGGTCACCGAGCCGGCTCATCGGATGGCCGTTGGCCAGGCGCTCCAGGACGTCCTTGAGGTAAGTAAACGGCTCGACGTCATTGAGCTTTGCAGTGGGGATCAGCGAGGCGACGATCGCCCAGCGCTTCGCGCCGCCATCGGATCCCGCGAACAGGTGGTTCTTGCGGCCGAGCGCGATCGGGCGGATGGCGCGTTCGACCGTGTTGTTGTCGAGTTCGATGCGCCCGTCATCGATGAAGCGGCAGAGTGCGCTCCAACGAATGAGTGCATACCATCTCCTGCTTCCACCGACGTACAACGCGCCGAGCGATGCCATAGCGACGCGCCACCTCTGCGATGCTCGCGCTGGGCTGCGCTGCTTCTTCGAGGATCCTTTGCTTGTCTGCGTCGCTGAACCGGCGCCGGTGCCCCTCACGCGGCCGTGGAACGATCGGACCGTCCAGTCGTGAGGAGGGATAGGTCACCTGACTAAAGGGGTGACTAAGAGGGTGACTAACCGGGGGACTTAGGGGGTGACTAAGCCGGCGACGCCGGTAGAGCAGCTTGCGTTCCGGTGGCTGCGGCTCGGCTTTGAACTGCGCACGCCAATTGCCGAAAGCCTTGAGCGGGATCCCCTCTGCCTCGCAATACTGCCGCTGGTTCAAGTCACTACGCTTCCACGCCTCATGATGCGCCCGCCAGAACGCCTCGCCCTCACGCGTCCACGCTCGGTGTCGTCCGCCATATCGTTCTCTCCTCATCTGCAAATCGAGGGGTAGTGTCTCAGTTTGAAATTTCGGGTTGTAGTCGAATAGCCCCCATCCGCATATGATGGGTCCGATAGCGGCCCTCCGCCCGCTAGAGGAAATAGTGGTGGTCCAAGCTCATCTCACCATCGGCAAGATGCCGAACGATATCTACAAATTCGAGTTCGACGCGATTCAGGGCAAACTAGTAGGCCAAGTGTCAGTCAGAATTGGCGGTCCGGATAGTCGGTCTGACGAGGACAGGAAACAAGCAGCCCTCGGCAAGCTTAAGGCACTCGCCCGCGCCCTGGATGA
>WNGB01005803.1_pt1 | contig 20404 bp, 16 predicted proteins | sample 5400681 | NCBI WGS metagenome assembly WNGB01 (sample SAMN13153367, study PRJNA577476) | soil metagenome | isolation source: 115 cm soil or saprolite under grassland replicate 2 | place: USA:California | collected 2016-06-15
ACTGCCGTTCCACCTTATCGTTCCAGCTCATTCCATGCATTCCATCGTAATCCGAGACTGAGGGCAATCTCCATCCCGCCAGTAACTCTTGATCCACGCTGTAAACTTCCACCCCAATTGGCCGGCAGATAGTGACCGGATCGGCGGCGTTCGGCCCCCAGGTCGGAATCGTCATATCGCCGTGAGGGCAGGTCGAGATGGCGCAGAGCAGGTCAATTTCGGCGAAGAACTCGAAGTAATCGCCCTTTTTGGCCGGACACGGTTTGACGAAATACTGATGTCCACCCTCGGTCAATCCCGTCACCTGGAAGATATTCAGCACGTCATGCACATCGCTCTCGCAGAGGCGATAGGGCGCGACGGCGCGCACCAGATTCGAGTGGCAACATACATCCAGCTCTTCGCCAGTCAACATCTTATGAACGTAAGGATCGCAGCGCGTGCCCAGCAGGTCGTGGCATCCCGCGCCGTCCTCATCAATGCCATAGCCGACGCTGTCACCCGTCACAGTCGCCATCGGGCGCAGGTACGGCAAGCACGACCAGAACCGGTCGAACACCCTCATATGCGCGCTGTGCAGTTGTTTTGTGCGAGCCGCCCAGAAACGTTCGCGCGGGTTGTGTAGGTTCCACGCGTTGAAGTCAACGACCTGCGGCCCTTCGACGGCGACGATCCGGCAAACCTGACCTGCGAGCGCTATCCAGGCTTTGCCGGAACGGATAGGAACGATGAAGCTGTCAACGAGCCTGCGTCGTTCAACCTCACTGCCGAGTCGGCTGTAAAGGGACTGATCTACAAGGAGTGGGGAACCAAATTTAGGTTCATAAAGTGGGCTGGGCATTCGGTAGTCTCCTTTGCTACGCCCCTCGCCAATCGCCGCGTAAAAACGCCAATGCGGTCTCGGCGAAATGGCTGGTTGTCACGCCACTTCCCGTACGCTCGCCGAATATTGGGCCATGCCCGCCGTTCGGGATCACCCATCGGAACTCCTTGCTCTTCACATTCTCTCAGGACGGCATTTTGGTAAGCCATTCTGGATGTATCCTCAATCTACTTCTGTTTCTGAGATTCCATCTCGCGCAACTCGCGGCGCAATACCTTGCCTACGGCGCTCTTCGGCAGTGACGTCATGAATTCGATCAGCGAGGGGACTTTGTATTTCGCCAGGTTGGCGCGGCAGAATTCGATCACCTCGTCGGCGGTCGCGGCCGCGCCGGGTCTGAGCGTGATGAAGGCCTTGACCGCCTCGCCGCGATACGGGTCGGGGACGCCGATTACGGCGGCTTCCAGGACGGCGGGGTGCGTGAAGAGCACGTCTTCGACCTCGTTCGGGTAGACGTTGAATCCGCTGACGATGATCATATCTTTCTTGCGCTGGACGATGTAGAAGAATCCGTCCTCGTCCATCCGCGCCACGTCGCCCGTGTAGAGCCACCCGTCGCGCAGCGCGATGGCGGTCTCTTCGGGGCGGTTCCAGTAACCCTTCATCACCTGAGGGCCGCGGACGCATAATTCGCCGACCTCGCCCAGGGCGACGACGCGCTCTCCGGTCTCCAGGTCGACGATCTTGCATTCGGTCGAAGGGAAGGGGAGGCCGACGCTGCCGATCTTGCGTTTGGCCAGCGTCGGCGTCGAGTGGGTCGTCGGCGACGCCTCGGTCAGTCCGTAGCCTTCGTAGAGCATCGCGCCGCTCATCTTCTCAAATCTCTCAATCACCTCGAGGGGCAGCGGCGCCGAGCCGCTGTTGAAGCGGCGGACGTGTTCAAGCCCGCAGGTCTTGATCTCCGGGTGATTGAGCATTGAGATGTAGAGCGTCGGCGCGCCCGGAAAGAATGTCGGCTTGTGTTGCTTGATCGCCTCGATCAGCAGGTTCGGGTCGAACTTCGGGATCGGAATCTGCATCGCGCCGTTCCAGGCGCCGAGCAGCAGTCCGACCGTCTGGCCGTAGATGTGGAAGTAGGGGATGACCATCAGATAGCGCTCGTCGCCCTGCCTGGTCAGTGGCCCTCCCCAGACCCAAGATTGCAGCGTGTTGGTGTAAAGGTTCCTGTGCGTCAACATCGCGCCTTTGGGCACTCCCGTCGTGCCGCCGGTGTATTGCAGCACGGCCACGTCTTCCGCCGGATCGATCTCGACTCGCGGCAGGTCGACCTCGGCGACGCCGCCGATCAAGGATTTGAAGGAGAGCGCGCCTTCCGGGGCGGGCGGCGCAATGTCTGGCGTGGCCGAATAATCGAGGAGGCTCGTGAGGATGACATGCTCGATGGCGGTGTTGGCGCGGACGCCGAAGATGTTCGACGCGAGCAGGTCGAGCGCAATGATCGCGCGCATCCCGGAATCTTTGGCCACCATCTCGATCTCGCGCGGCGTGTAGATCGGATTGACGTTCACGACAATCGCCCCCAGCCGCACGACGGCGAAGAAGCTGATCAGATACTGTGGGCAATTGGGCAGCATAACGCCCACCCGGTCGCCTTTGACTACGCCGAGATTCTGGAGCGCGGTCGCCAGCCGGTCGACCAGCTTTTTGACGTCGCCGAAGTCGATGAACGCGCCCATGAACGCGACCGCCGGTTTATCCCTGTAAGCCACGCTCGCGATCTGCAGGATTTGATAGAGCGGCTGGTTCGGCGGATTGATCTCGGCGGGAGCCCAAAGGTCGTAGCTCTTGAGCCAGGGTTTGGCCTCATAGACAGATTCGGTTGATGGTGTCATGTCAGTCATAAGTATTCGGCTTCAGTTTCGTTTTGTTTTAAACCTATTTTGTTCAGCCGCAAAGGACTCGATTATTAACCGATCGACTTCGGGATTCATCAAATTCTGGATACTTTGGAACATCGCTACAGTGAGTTGCGGCGCGAGCCGGACGAATTTTTGCGCTGTGGAAGTCTTGTAAAAGGCGATCAGGTCCTTCACTTCAGCCTCGGTGAAGTGTTTGTCGTAAATTTCGAGTCCAACTTTCTCGGCGAGTTCGCCAAAGCTGATACGCTTCGGAAGCAGGAAGCGCGAAAATGAAACAAAACGCCAAGGCGATAAGTCCGGCCAGAAACCCGTTCGTCATGGATTCTCCTCTGTAACTTCGGGATGTTAGGCCGCGCCATTTTGGATTGATTACGCCAAATTAGGCAAGCGACGGGCGCCGGGTTGTAGGTATCAGGTTGTAGAAGTAAACTCAACGTGAATTCAACCCCCAATGACTGCGAGAATAGAGAAAATGGAAGCGAATCAAGATCCCAATGGGCCGGTTCTTCTGCTCAACGAGAAAGACAACGTCGCCGTCGCGCGCCTGCCCATAGCGGCGGGGGCGGAGGTCGTCGCCAATGGCTACAAGGCGTCCGCGCTCGAAAACATCGCGCCAGGCCACAAGATCGCGCTGAAGCCTATCCCCGAAAACGCCACGATCACGAAATACGGCGAGTCCATCGGCAAGGCGACCAGAGAGATCGCGCCCGGCGATTGGGTTCACACTCACAACGTCGCGCCCGATTTCGGCGGCAAGGATTACGAATACGCCACGCGGGCGCACGCGACCGACTACTTTTCGCCTGAAGAGGCCGGGACGTTCATGGGCTACGCGCGCGAAAACGGCGACGTGGGCACGCGCAATTACATTGCAGTCATCGCCACGTCGAACTGTTCCAGCCATGTCGCGATGGAGATCGCCGAGGCTTTGAGGAACGTCGGCCCCGACACTCACGGGGTAGACGGCGTGGTCGCCGTTCCGCATCAGGAAGGCTGCGGCCATTCGCAGGGCGAAGACACCTGGCAGTTGGAGAGGACGATCGCCGGAATGATCTTTCACCCGAACGTCGGCGCCGTACTGATGGTCAGCCTGGGCTGCGAGGTCAATCAGATATCGAAATACATCGAGACGGCGCAGTTGGGCCAGCGCCACTTCCGCAAAGGCAAGCTGATTGTCGGGCTGGAGATGCAGTCTTCGGGCGGGACGCGCCAGACGATCTCGGGCGGCGTGGCGCAAATCGAAGAGTTAATCAAACATTGCCAACAGATGAAGCGCACGCCGCAGCCGATGAGCAAAATTCTGCTCGGCACCAACTGCGGCGGCTCCGACGCGTTCTCGGGCATCTCGGCCAACCCGGCGCTCGGTTACACCAGTGACCTGGTCGTTCGCTGCGGCGGGACGTCGGTGCTGGCCGAAATCCCGGAATGCATGGGCGCGGAGCACCTGCTCACTCGCCGCGCAGTAGATGAAGCGACCGGGCGCAAGGTGATCGACGTGATGAACTGGTACCAGAATTACCTGCGCCGCTTCGGAAGCTCGTGGGACGACAACCCGTCGCCCGGAAACAAGGCGGGCGGCATCACGAACGTCTGCGAGAAGTCGCTGGGCGCGGTGGCCAAGGGCGGGACGACCGCGTTGACGGGCGTCTTCGCTTACGCCGAACGGATCAACCGCCCCGGCTTCGTGCTGATGAACACGCCGGGCTACGACCCGGTCTCGCTCACGGGCATCGCCGCCGGAGGGTCGAACCTGATCTGCTTCACGACGGGGCGCGGCAGCGGCATCGGATTCCCGGTCGTCCCCGTGATCAAAATCTCCACCAATTCGCGCATCGCCCGCCTGATGGAAGACAACATCGACATCAACGCCGGCGCTATCGTCGACGGGAAAGAGACGATTCCGGATGTGGGCCGCAGGATCTTCGACGTGATCCGCCACGTGGCCTCGGGCGAACGGACCAAGAGCGAGATTCTGGGACACAAAGAGTTCGTCCCCTGGCGCATCGGGCCGGTGATGTGATCTCTGTGTGTGGCGCGCGCGCCGCGTGCGCCACACATGATGGCCTACGAAACGATCAAAACCCCCAGGGCATCTGATCGGTACAGTAAGGGGAGCGTGAGCGACCTGGGCGTAGATCAATGGGCCTATTGATCTACGCCCAGGTCGCTCACGCTCCCCTTACTGTGCCGATTTAACAGATGGAGGTCCTTGTCTTTTATGGAAAGGTCGGCAATGGCGCTGAAAAAGACCGCGTGTTTATTGGCTCTGGCGCTTTTCGGCGCCTCTCTTCAAGCCTGTAGAAAAGAGGCCGCGAAAGGCGATCCCAACGCCGGAGCCCCAGCTCAAAGTCAGACGTCGCCCCGGCCCGATTCTCAACAGGCGAACGAGACAGTCGTTCCGGCGCCTGGCGAATTCAAAGAGGTCCTCGTCGGTACGATAGACGATAAGCATGCCGTCCGCATGGAGCTTGAACGCAAGGACTCCGATCTGACCGGCAGTTATTTTTATGAGCGAGCCGGCGCGTTCAACTCGGCAATGAGGACGTTGGAGTTGAAAGGCCGGATTGACGGGGATGGAAATGTCACTTTGGCCGAAACGACTAATGAGAGGGGCAATCCGCGGAAGACCGGCGAGTTCAAAGGCAAACTGGACGGTTTGAGCGCGAACGGCGACGTCAGGCTGAGGTTTTCCGGCTCGTGGATCGGCGGCAGAGACGGAAGGCAGATGCCGTTCAGCTTGGGGCAGCTTCGATTTGATCTTGGCGGATTGAAACTCGATGAGAGGAAGGAGGAGAGCGCGAATAAAAAGCTGCGTTATGAAATCGACACGGCGTTGCCGCAGCTCACCGGCGCCGGCGACGCGCGAGTCGAGAAATTCAATCAGGCCGTCGCGAACCTGGTCGCCTCGCGCACAGGCGAGTTCAAGAAGACCGCCGGTGAAATGGCGCGCGAAGAGGCCGCAGCCACGCAGGACGCCAAGTCGTCGCGGCCTCCGAGCAGCCTGAACGTCAGTTACGAAGTCACCGCCTCCGACAAGGATTTCATCAGCGTTCTATTCACTTTCTTCGAATACTCTGGCGGCGCGCACCCGAACACCACTACCGAGTCTTTCAATTACGACCTGAATCGCAATGCGCCTGTAAGGCTGGCCGATCTCTTCACTCCGAATTCAAATTATTTGAAGGTGATTTCAGACTATAGCGTCAGGGAGCTGAAGAAGCTTGACACTGTGAGTTCGGTCGAGAACGGCGCCGGGCCGAAGGTCGAGAACTTTCACAGTTGGAACATCACGCCCGCCGGGTTGAAGATAACCTTCGATCGCTATCAGGTCGGCCCATATGTCGCCGGCGAGCACGAGGTCGTCGTTCCTTATTCGGTGTTGAAGCCGATCATCAAGCCGGATGGATTGCTGGCGCATTTTGCGAAGTGATCTCGACGACTTGCCCGATCTGAACGCCGTCCTCTGAAGGTTTTGCGCCACCCGCGAGTTTAAACTGACGCAAGTCGATATTATGGTTGACCCGATCTTTAAACCCGCCACTCCCGACGACATCGAGGCGCTGATCGTGATGATGCGCGACCTTTACGCTCACGACGGGCTGGGGCCGCTCGATGAAGCGACTGCCCGCCGCGCTTTGTTGGGAGTCATCGGCGACGCTACGCTGGGACGCGTGTTTCTGATTCTCCTGGCGAATGAGTTCGCGGGATACGCCGTGTTGACCTTCGGCTACAGCCTGGAGTTCCACGGGCGCGACGCGTTCGTCGATGAGATTTATTTGCGCGCCGAGTATCGCGGGCTCGGAATCGGCAAACGCGCGTTGGAGTTTTTGACCGGGGTTTGCGCCGAAAACGGCGTCAGCGCTCTGCATCTGGAAGTCGAAAGAAGCAACACGCAGGCGCAGGCCGTTTACCGCAAATTCGGATTTGAAGACCATGATCGCTATCTGATGACGAAGTGGATTGCGCCAGAAATCCTTTGAGGATGTGAGGCGCGTCGGCAGGTACAGTAGTCGCCCACAAGAACCGGCTCCGCCTCCGAAGCCTTAACCGGTCGCGACGAAAGGCTCCAACGCATAAACGGCGCGCGAACCGAACACTGGGAGTTATGATCCATCTTCAATCTATCAGCTTGAAACCCGCGGCGAAGGAGCGATCGGGCTTTCCGTTCGATCTGCCGCTGATCAAAAAACTCGATCAGCTCGAGTTCCATTCGCCGGTGACTTTCTTCGTAGGCGAGAACGGTTCGGGCAAATCGACGCTGCTCGAAGCGATCGGCGCGGGCGTCAAATTGGCCACGGTCGGCGGCGACGACGTCGAGCGCGACGAGACGCTGGAGAATGCGCGCGCCTTGGGGAGACAGTTGAAGTTCTCGTGGCTGAACAAGACTCATCGCGGGTTTTTTCTGCGCGCCGAGGACTTCTTCAACTTCGCGCGGCGGTTGCAGGCTATGACCAGAGAGTTGCAGGAGATCGCCGACAGTTTCGACAAAGAATACTCCGGGCACGCCCTGGGGTTGGCGAAAGGCGCGGCCCTCGGGCAGCGACGGGCGTTGATCGAGCGGTACGGCGAGAACCTCGACGCCAATTCGCACGGCGAGAGCTTTTTGAAGCTCTTCCAATCGCGCTTTGTGGCCGGCGGACTCTATCTGCTCGATGAACCCGAAGCCCCGCTCTCGCCGCAGCGACAGTTGGCCCTGATGGCGATGTTGAAGGAGATGGTCGATCAGGAGGCCCAGTTCATCATCGCCACGCATTCGCCGATCCTGATGGCCTTTCCCGGCGCGCGGATCCTGAGCTTCGACGATCATCCCGTCAGTGAAGTGGATTACGACGACGTCGAACACGTGTCGTTGACGCGGGCTTTTTTGAACAACCCGCAATCATTCTTGCGGCGGCTGTGACCTCAGATTGGTTTGCGATTGCGGGTACGGGAAAGCGGCGCAGCCGCAAGTACGGTACCGGGAGCGGTAGCGACCGGGCGACGTCGAAAGAGCCTTCTCCGCAGGAACCCGGTCGCTACCGCTCCCGGTACCGTACCACTTGTCGCCTCGTACACACCTTTGAAAACCGATCTAAACTCACGGTTCGCTCATTGGCCCACGCGCCGCTTGCAACTTGATGATTGAGTGCTTAGACTCGTTACCGCCCTGCCGGGGTGGTGGAATGGCAGACACAGAGGACTTAAGTTGTTTGAAGTAATTTGAGCGCGTCGGATGGAAACGCCGGCGTGGATGGAGTCAAATTCGGCGAAACCTTCGCAGCGTCCGCTGAATGGCAACGCCGAGCTAAGGCTAGTGAGACTAGCAAAGTGTAGAGACGAGACGGCTCCCTCCTAAACATCGTTTGTTCGCCTGTTCAAATAAGACAGGCAGTGAAACATGCACGGAGAAGGCATCGTCCAGACCACAAACTGTCGGACTTGAAAAGGGCGGCAGGTAGCGAAAGTTATAGTGGTAAGAAAATCCTCTGGCCCAAAAGGCCGTGCGGGTTCGAGTCCCGCCCTCGGCACTAAGAGTCGGTAAACTGTTTGCTTGCTATAAGTTGTGCTTCGTGATATCTTCATGGTGTCTATAAAATTGAGAAAATAGACACCATGGAGTTATCAATAAAGAAAATTCGTACAGAGGAAGGAGTCTGGAAGTTTGTCTCATTGGACAAGGTCAAAAACAAATATGTTTGGGACACCCGCGAAGGGCACTACTTTCTTGAATGGTGGGAAGGAAAGAAGAGGTGTCGTGAGTTGGCCGGACAAACTCCAAGCGAGGCTTTAGAGGCTCAGCGAAGAAAAAGAAATGAGATTATTGGTGAGATGGTTGCAGGTGGAAAGCAGCTCATTCAAACCGAAGACGAGGGCCAGAGGCTCCCGATCGACACCGCCGTTCAGATTTTTCTTGCGCACATCAAAACTCATTCCCCAGCTAAGCCAAGGACGCTCGAAAGATATAATGAGGTCCTAGGTCATTTTCAAAGGTTGCTCGGAAAAAAGAAGTACGTTGAGGCAGTTCATCGTTCGGACATTGATGACTATAAAAATTCCCGCAGTTTGGAGAATGTAGGAGCGACCAAACGCACAGTTTCTCCCTCCACGATCAACTTTGAGGTGAGCACCCTCCGGACATTTTTCTACTTTTTGGTTCGAGAGCGTGGGATCAAAATGGAGAACCCCTGCGCTCATTACACAACAATTCTGACATGCTCTAAATTTTCGCCTCACGCCTGTCGAACAGCCTCATCGCTGTGGTAGCGATCCTCCGGATGTTCTCACTTCCCGCGAGTTGATATAGAGTGGCGCCACTGCGAGGAAAATATCCTATATGGCTGAGGACTCGCAGCGGCGAAGGAGGCGCGCCGTCAGGGGAGCGGAAACAAACCCCGTCGCCTCTCTCCGCCGCGACTGGAGAACTGTCCGGAGAGCCATATGATGAATATACCCCAACAGGTAAACATCCTAAGTCCGGAATTTAAGGCGAACCCGTTCCCCCTCCTCGGGCGGTTGCGCGCGGAACAACCCGTCTGCCGTGTAACTTTGCCGGACAAAAGCCCCGTCTGGCTGGTGACACGCTACGAAGATGTCAAGACACTGCTTACGGATGAGCGCTTCGCGAAGAGCCGCTATAACGCCCTGACGCCGGAACAGCTTCGCAAGCAGCCGTGGGTACCGCCGATGTTCCGTCCGCTTGAACGCACCATGATCGATCTCGACACGCCGGATCACACGCGGTTGCGGCAGTTCGTGCATAAGGCGTTCACGCCGCGCCTGATCGGGCAGATGCGAGAACGTGTGCAAACGCTGGCGATTGAATTGCTCGACGCCGTCACGCGGAAAGCCGAAATGGATTTGATCCGCGAATACGCGCTGCCGCTTCCTATGACAATCATCACTGAAATTCTGGGCGTGCCGTCTCAAGACCGGGATAAGTTTCACAAGTGGTCGAAGGTCATCGTAGCGGTCGATCAGTTTAACGCGAACTGGCGCGTCATCCCGGCCATCTGGATGTTCAATCGCTACCTGCGCAGGTTTTTCAAAGTGCGCCGTGATGACCTGCGGGACGACCTGGTAAGCGCCCTGATACAGGCGGAAGAGGCTGGAGACAGACTGAGCGAAGACGAACTCCTGGCGATGGTCTTCCTGTTGTTGGTCGCCGGACACGAAACGACGGTCAACCTGATCGGAAGCGGAACGCTCGAATTGCTGCAACACCCCGATCAGATGGAGAAGCTGCGCCGCGACCCGTCTCTGATTAAATCGGCTGTCGAGGAATTGCTGCGTTTCACCGCGCCGGTGTTCATGTCCACCGAACGCTATGCCCGTGAGGACGTGACGATTCAGGGGGTAACGATCCCACGTGGGGAGATGACGCTCGGAGTGATCGGGTCGGCGAACCGGGATGAAACGGTGTTCGAGAATCCCGACACGTTAGACATCGAGCGAGAGCCGAACAAGCACCTCTCGTTCGGACACGGGATCCATTACTGCCTGGGCGCGGCGCTGGCGCGATTAGAGGCGCAGATCGCCATCAACACGTTGCTCGAACGAATGCCCAAGCTGCGATTGAAAGGCTCGCCGGAGACTCTGCGCTGGCGTCGGAGCCTGATCTTGCGCGGGCTGGAATCGCTGCCGGTGGAATTTTAACGGCGCCGCTAGGATACTTGCGAAACGCCGGGCGACGATCCCGCTTTCGAGCGGCTGGCTCGCGCAGTGCGGTAGACGAAGATCAGCAGCGTTACGACCGTCAGCGGGATCACGAACCACAGCATCACGATACGAAACTGCGAAGCCGTGTGATGCCTGTGGCTACCGAAAAAGCCGTCTGCACGTTACTGCGCCATAAAATCTCTGTTTCGTCTGACCCTCGGACTTCCACGCCGACTCGCCTTCCGCAATTTGATCGGCTATGGAGCACTACCCACAACTACCCACAACGGATAGTACTTTGACACTGTCCAAATACTGTTGTTCTTGAAGGCGTGTGTGGACCTGCCCAAACAATCCCCGAATGTCGCTGAACTTTGCCCGATTCCCGGCCAGACAGGAACCTTGCGGTGACATTGTGAACGATCTAGCAGATTTCACGAACGTCCAAGTATTCAATGTTTCGTTCGCCGGGTGTATTGTCTTTTCCAGATCGCAGTAATTGGAAAGGAGAACTTTATGTCAGGACTCGAAGGCAAGGTCGTCGCCATCACAGGCGCAAGCAGCGGTATAGGCGAGGCGACAGCGCTCCTGCTCGCCGAGCGCGGCGCGAAGGTTGTACTAGGGGCGCGTGGATCGGATCGCCTTGAGGCTCTCGCTGACCGCATCGAGGCATCGGGCGGCGAGGCAGCCTACGCACGCACAGACGTCAAACGGCGCGAGGACTTATCCAACCTCGTCGGGTTGGCAATTGAGCGGTACGGCAAGCTCGATGTTCTCGTCAACAACGCCGGCGTTGCGCCAAATTCCCTTCTCGACGAGCTCCGTGTCGAGGATTGGGAGGAGATGATCGACGTCAACCTCAAAGGTGTTCTGTACGGCATCGCCGCCGCCCTGCCGGTTTTCCGCAGGCAGGGTTTCGGACATTTCGTCAACGTCATTTCCACAGCCGGAATTCAAATCAAACCGACCATGGCGGTTTATGCCGGCACGAAGAACGCCGTACGCGCCATCACCGAGGGTTTGCGCCAGGAAGCGGGCGATAAGCTGCGCGTGACAAGTGTTTCGCCGGGATTCGTCAACACGAACCTCGCGGATTCCATGACAAATCCGGAGGTCAAATCCCAAATTATGGACCAGATGGACAAGATGGCGATCCCGCCGGTGGCGATTGCCCGCGCCATTGCGTTCGCGATCGAACAGCCGGCTGATATTGATGTGAACGAGATAGTTATCCGTCCCACTGCGCAAGTCTAAATCCGCCTCTCTGAAGCGGTGTGCGGCTGGAAGATCGGATTTTTATTAACGTCATCGGACCTTCAATACCAATGCGAAGGGCGTCCTGTTCTCAATTCAGCCGGCTTTGCCTCTGCTGCCGAGTGGCGGAACGATCGTCATCATTGGATCGACGGCTTCCATCAGTCCGCCGCCTGGACTGAGGATGTTGAACGCACGCCCGCGCCATTGATGTCCTGAATCTAGATTCGGACCATGCAGCGCACGGCAGCCTTCGCGCCACCATAAAGATAAAGACTCATTTCAGGCGGCGGACTGATGCTTGGTCCTGGCGCATGGTTGACCGATCCATGCTCGCAAAGATGTTTCGGTATCGCTTGGGCGACATCCCCGTCGCTCGCTTGAATGCGTTGCTGAACGCGCTTTCCGTGGTGTAGCCCAGGGAAAGGCCCAACTCCGTAACCGACATGGAGCCTTCACGCAGCCCGTGCTCTGCAAACTGCATCCGCAAGTTCAGTAGATACGTAAGTGGCGCCACACCGACGATGGACTTGAAGCGCAAAGCGAAGCTTGTTCGCGACATAGCAACTTCCTTTGCGAGTTCCCCCACCCGCCACGCCCGCTCTGGTTCCCGGTGTATGAGGCGCGGAGCAGGCGCAATACGCTCGTCGCTGAGGGCTCTGATCCATCCAGCTGTATCAGGTCCGGAGGCCTCAAGACAGGAGCGGATGATCTGAACACACAAAAGCTGCGCAAGCTGTTTTGACGCCAACATAGCGCCCGGCCGATCAACGGCAACTTCTTTCACGAGCTGGTCAAGGAGCCAACGCATGGCCGATGCTTCGGACGAGCTGCTGCCAACGTGAAGCAATGGTGGCAACACCTCCGAGAGCAGTCCGCCGCGCTCGGGATCCAAAGCGATGTGTGCTCCAACGGCGAAGAAGTCATCGCCATCGCCGACCTTCGCTATCTTGTCGGTCGCATCAGCGAATATATTGAGGCCCTCGGTCTGGGGGGCGTTCAAGTCACCAGCGAGCACGAAAGCCCGTTCAGCCGGCAGCACGAACACATCGCCTGTCTTGATGTGAAGCGGGGCAACCTTGTCTTTGATGGTGAGCCAGCAATTGCCCTTCACGACCGCGACAAATTTGATCTTGTTGGGCGGAGGGAACGGAACCCTTAGCGTATGATTTTTCAAAGTCGCGTCCGGTCAGCGCCGAGCTTTCGCTAGCCACTTGACAACTATCTCTACGTCAAGTATCTTGAGGTCGAGATATATAAGGAGCGTTCATAAAATGGAACCATTGACTGGGGGAAGTGGCGTTCACGTTTTTCTGGTGTTGTGGAAGGCGGCAAGCGCGGTTCAGGCCTACGCCGAAAAGAGCATCTCGGAGTTGGAGATGTGCGGCAGCGACTTCGCCGTGCTCGAAGCCCTCCTGCACAAAGGGCCGCTTCCCGTTAACGAGATCGGAAAAAAAGTTCAGCTGACAAGCGGCTCGATCACGGTCGCAGTTGACCGCTTAGCGACGAAGGGGTTGGTTGAGCGGCGCGCGCACGGCGCCGACCGGCGGGCGAGGATAGTTCATTTGACGAAGGAAGGCAGGAAGCTGATCACACGCGCCTACGCCGATCACGCAGCCGACCTGGAACGTCTCGCGTCCGCCTCCCTGACCAGGGCGGAGCGCGAAACGCTCATCCGCCTGTTGAAGAAGATCGGCTATGCGGCGGCAGCCGCGTCAGAACAAAGTGAAGAAGAGAGTACGGCGTGAGTCGTTAATGTCGTTTACTGGGCGCGCCAAATCGGTGAAGAGAGGAGATGTTATGTCTATAGTGAGTGAAGTATTGAGAAATGAGGAGACTCGCGCGGGCGGAAGTCGCACGGTCGCCGGAATCGTGAACAGCGTCGAGACTTTAGAAGGCGGGGGCTTTCTTGTCCGGCGTCCGTTTCCTAAAGCGTCGTTTTCAGAGTTTGATCCGTTCCTGTTACTTGATGAGATGGGGCCAATAGAACTTGCGCCCGGTGAGGCGAAAGGCGCGCCGGACCATCCACATCGCGGATTCGAGACGGTGACCTATCTCCTCTCAGGGGATATGGAGCATAAGGATTCTCGAGGACACGCCGGACGCCTAAAGGCGGGTGATGTGCAGTGGATGACCGCCGGAGCGGGCGTGATCCACTCGGAGATGCCCGCCAGAGAGTTCGCGCGCGACGGAGGGCGGATGCACGGATTCCAACTCTGGGTGAACCTGCCGAAGCGCGACAAGATGATGGCGCCGCGGTACCAGGAGATCCCGAACTCGCAAATCCCTAAAGCGACTTCGGCCGATGGCCTGGTGTGGATAAGTGTGATTGCAGGTGAAGCGATGGGCGAGAAAGCCGTCGTTGAGACGCGCACGCCGATCATCTACCTGCATTACAGGATCGAGCCCGGAGGCGTGGCCAGCCAACAAGCGCCGGTCGCTTACAACGCCTTCGCCTACGTCGTGGAGGGGGAGGGGCTGTTCGGAGTGGAGGGCGAGCGGGCTGGGGACGGGCAGATGGTCCTGTTCGCGCAGGACGGCGACGAAGTGACAATCGAAAATCCGGCGGACGCGAAGGCCACGCTCGAGGTGTTGCTCATCGCCGGAGTGCCCTTGAACGAACCAGTCGCGCGCTATGGGCCGTTCGTGATGAACACGCAGGCGGAGATCCGTCAGGCGATTGAAGATTACCGTCTGGGTAGGATGGGAACGATTAACTCTTGAATGATCGAAAATGGAAGGAGTGGTAAAGGTATGCAACAGGCGTTAACAGAAGACACGCGTTTGAGTTCGAGTTCGACCGGGAAAATCATGAACGTTGTACTGTGGATTTTGCAGATCGCTGCCGCCGGGATGTTCCTGATGGTGGGGTTCTTGAAGCTGTCGGGAAATGCGCAACTGGTCGGGCTGGATTCACCGTTTCCACGTTGACCTCCAAGGGCGAATAAATACTCAAGATCAGCATCCCTCTCTGACTCAGAAACGAGCCGATCCGTGTTCTCAATGGAATCGTATGTTTGCTGGTGAGGTGTGTGATCAGGCACAGCACGCATTTTATCTCGCAATGAATGCCGCAAGGATACATCCAGACGCCTGTGAAGCTGATCCTGGATTTCGGCGTGTCGCTGCGGATCGAAATAATGCTGATACGCTTCCAGTGTTTCCCACCCGCTCTTCCAACCCATATATTCAATCAACTCCCGCAGCCGGCATTGCGCCTCTGCCTCTGAATGCGCCGTCTCATAGATGCTCCGCACGATCTGCGTGACGTACCAATGCCGGGCTTGATGGACATCCGCTTCAATCCCGGCGGCTCGACAAGCCGGGTTCCAATAGCGATCACGGAACGTCTTGGGCGTCAGCGGCGTCCTGTGACGCGATATAAATAATGGCGCTTCATAAAGATCCAGCTTTTCGCTTCTCGCGGCTTGCAGATAGTCATTGAGCGCGTAGTGATGGAGATCGAGCCCGCGACGCTCGGTATCACAGTAACGCCGCAACAATTTGGCCGTGGCGGCTGAGAATCGGAGAAACTTGACGCGCTTGCCGTGACTGCCTTTGCTGAATGCCTGCGTCTCCTGAAGCATGCCTCTCGCCACCCAATCGCCCAGGGTCTGCCCCACTACTTCAGAGACTCGGCCGCCGGATTCAAAGAGAATTCGCACGATGCACTGTTCACGTAATCGCCACCCGATTCTCTGACCGCCGGCGAGAATCCGCGCCGGCAACTGGGGGTCGTCAATGACCTGCGGAACCCAAACTTCTCCTACCAGCTTGAAGTAGCTATCCGAGAGGCGCTGTTTCTTCTTTGGCGCAACCACACCACTGATCTGTGGCATGCGCGGCCCTGGGTCATTTTCTGCGAGATGCTCTTCAACCTCAGCGAGCGCGGTCGACAGGCCGTCAACCAAAGGATTGTCGTAATGGTAGAGGCCCTGTGCGCGCATAACTCGATAGTAGAGTTTGAATGCCGACAAGAAGACTCGCACCGTGCTGCGTGTGCCTGCGGTGAGCGAGACCAGTTGGAACCCGGCGTGGTGTTCCTTCAGCTTGCACTTGAGACGAGCGATAGGGAACCTCCAAAGATAAAAGATTGATCTCGTAGGGGAAAGTAGCGGGTTTAGGCGGGAGATGTCACGCCGCCCCACCGAAAGAGTGCTTAATATCGAGGACAATGGAAGAGGCCAGTGAAGCGTGTCCCTTCGGCAAAATGGCGTCGGCACAGGTTTTACTAGCGCCGACGCCATTTTGCCGAAGGGACACGCCTGGCTACTCGGCAATGGTTGAATTCATGACTGAACCTCCGTAGATAAAAACTCGATCTTGAAGGCCAGAATAGAGGATTGATAAGAGCGAGGTCACGCCGGGTTGCCGAAAGTAATCGCTGGAACCGATTCCAAGGTCAAGCACAAATCTGTCAACGGCGTAAGCGATTGTGGCCCCTTCACCCCTCAGGGAATGTCACAATAATCTGATAAACCTTCGGATTAATCCTTTGCATCACCCGATGATGGGATGAGAAATCTTGTTCACCTGCGACCTTACCCTCTTCCTCGTGATTACTCCCGTCCAGCCTGAGAGTAATTCGACCGCCCTTCTCAAATTCCTTCTCTAACTCTCCCCCATTCCACGAAACGACTGTCCCCGCATAATCCCAGCCAAATCCCATCAGCACAAACGGCCTTCCATTGATCCGCTCCAACTCCTTCAATGATGTGCCCAAGCTGATTCCCTGGCGTGTCCTCCAAACGCTCTGTTTACCGGTCAGTTGAATCCGTTCCGGGTGACGCCTTCTCCGGACATCTTTCCAGATCACCTCGATAGTTTTTGCTGGATCGTCTGGGTAAATAACGGCGCCTGATTGGCGCTCTCCCTCACCGATCTCAACTTTGGTGCGCCTAACGTTCCGGCGGCCATAGACTCTCTGCAACTCAGATTCGCTCGTCCGCGGAGTGATGGCGCCAACCCTGAGGTTAGGAACGATCAGGTATGAAGTCAGCTGAGGGGATTCAGCAAGTCTGACTTCGCAGATGAGAAAACAGTACATGATAAACAAGGCCAAGCGTTTGAGGATAATGTTTATTTTATTGTTCATCAGTTTGTCACCATAGCATTCTGGATGCCGTTGAGGAATTGCAGCTTGAGATTGATATGCAAGACAGGAACCAATCACGGAAGGACACTGATATCAATGTGAGCGCCGAAGATCGGAGAATCTCTGGATGATGAGTGGCGGGTGCGCCCAGTTTCTTGTTCATCTACTTTCGATGTCGGAAGATTCTCCATCTCGCCGGGCGGCCCCTGAGTCCAGACGAGTCCACACCTTGTACACTCCACCGCCTTACCCGCGAATCGCTATAAGAGAAAGTGTAGGTCGTTTCGGTCACTTCGACTTCATTCTCGAATAGCCACTCACCGGCTCTTTGGGATTCTTTCTCAATCATCACACGGTATTTGACTGCTCCCAAGACCGGTTCCCATTGCAACGTTGTTTTGTCCTGTCCGGAGCTGAGGACCTCGTTAGCTCGTGGGGAGAGCAGCTTGGGAGGGGGCAGGTTCTCGTAGAGGTTAAATGTGTATTCCAGATTTCCCCGGACACTGACGGGCCGGCCATCTTTCATCGCCGGTTTGAACTTCATCTTCTTAGCGGCCTCAATAGCCTTCTCTGTTAGCCCGTGCGGCAACCCGCGTACCACCCGAATGTGGGAAATAGTACCATCGGCGTTGAACACCATATTCAAAATAACACTCCCTCCTACTCCATTCTGCTGAGCCTCGACAGTATACTGTGCCTTCTCTCTATAGATGATTTCCGGCCTCAAATCCGCGCTCATGGGAGGCACATCCGGTGAGTAGTCAATGTGCGGTTCAACAATGTCGGGAATTTGTAGCTCACCTCTGGCGTCCGGCTTGGCATCACCAAAGCGGATGTGATTGACCTTATATATCGGTATGCTTCGCGAAGCCTCACCTTCCCTTACATCAACAGAATCATTGTCAATCTTTACTAGCGACCCTGTATGAATCTCTCCAGATTGCAGAAAAACCCAGATCCGGATAGGTTTTGCCTCCTGGTTTGTTACGACTTGCCGCTGACTGATGTGCGGGTCAACAATGTCGGGAATCTCTAGCTCACCTCTGGCGTTTGTCGTCGCATCACCAAAACGGATGTGATTGACCTTATATATCGATATGCTTTGCGAAGGTTCACCTCCCTTTAAATCAACGGAGTTATTATCAACCTTTACCAGCCCCTCTACGGAATCATTGTCAATCTTTACCGGCGACCCTGTATAAAGCTCTCCGGATTGCAGAAGGACCCAAATCCGGATTGGTTGTATCTTCTGGTTTGTTACGACTTGGCGCTGGCTGTTGTCTTGCCGGAGAACGATGGGACAGGCAAACATAACTAGGACCATCATCATTCCAACCTGATGACACGATTTCATATTTCAGTCCTTTCTGAGTGGCAATTGCCCTCTGGCCAACTAACCTCACCCTCAAGCCCGGTATTAGCCGAGACTTCATCATACTACAACCACTCAGCAAAAGTTCTTCATATCCATTCGGCGATCGGACTTGAGTGTGGGAATTAATAGAAAATTTCAAGCCTAAATCGGGCCAGACAACATTGGCACACGCGGCGGTACGGTACCGGGAGCGGTAGCGACCGGGCGCCCGTCGAAGCGCTCTCTCCGCCGGCGCCCGGTCGCTACCGCTCCCGGTACCGTACCAATGTTACTTGGTTTGTTGATCCTGAACGCGTCGCGCTATCCGTTTGGCGCGCGTGGTGAACCAGCCATAAAGCAGCAACAAGATGAGGATGGCGACGAAGACAAGCGATAGGTCGATGTAAACGCCCAGCATGTCGCGCCAATGCCAGGTACGGCTGCACCCTTCCGGTCGCGCCTCGCGCGGGTTGTCTGGATCGTAGCGAATTTCAACCGCGGCTCCCTTGACAAAGGTCGGCGCGGAATCGTTGGGCGCATCAATCGCGTCCACGCCGATCACGGGGCCGCGGTAGCCTGCGGGAGTGAATTCCAGGTTGACGACATCATAATACTGCCTCAACTCAAATCTGTTGATATCTCGATACCGGCTTCGCATGCTGGCGAAATCCCATACCTTGACGCGCGTCACTTCACGAACCGTGGCCGTGGCTCGCGCAGTCATGGCGGAAAAGTCATCGGCGGCGCGCTGATCACGCCAGGCATTGACGAGCGGCAGTATGACGACTAGCGGCGCTACGCCTATTATCACGAGTGAGCCGGCCAGTCGCCACGCCAGGATCAACAACGCCAGCGCCAGCAGGCCGAATACTATCCAAAACCAGGGCAGCATCGTGAATGTGTTACGGTTGGCGTCGCGACCTACAGATTCTGCGCGAGGCAAGGAAGAAAAAATCGCTTTCTCTCCTCGTGGGCGTCTCTTTGAAATGAAGATGGATAAGCAACGCTGGCAACAAATCGAAACGCTCTATCACGCGGCGCTGGAACGCGCGCCGGGCGAGCGCGCGGCCTTTCTGGCCGATGCCTGCGCGGATGACTCCGGCTTGCTCCGTGAGGTCGAAGAGTTGTTGCGGTATGACGGCACGGCGGATCGCTTCATGCAGGACAACGCGCTCGCCGTCGCCGCGCAGGCGCTCGAACCGAATGAGCTCAGTCAGACGGCCCCTCAGCTGTTCCCTGGACAGGGCATCGGAGCGTACAAAATCCTGGCGCTGCTCGGGCGTGGCGGGATGGGCGTCGTCTATCGCGCGCGCGATGAACGGTTGCGGCGCGAGGTGGCGATCAAAGTTTTGCCCGCTTCGTTCGCCCATGACGCCGACCGGTTGCGCCGCTTCGAGCAGGAAGCGCATGCCACGTCGGCGCTCAATCATCCGAACATCCTGACGATCTACGACATCGGCGCCCACGAGGGAGCGCCGTTCATCGTCACCGAACTGCTGGAAGGCGAGGAACTGCGGGCGCAGTTGGAGCAGGGGGCGCTACTGGCGCGCCGAGCGCTTGAGTGCGCACAGCAAATCGCTACGGGACTCGCCGCCGCACACGAGAAAGGCATCGTGCATCGTGACCTGAAGCCGGAGAATCTGTTTGTCACTAAAGACGGGCGCGTGAAGATTCTCGACTTCGGATTGGCAAAACTGCGCCCGCCGCAGCCCGGCGTAGTTGACACCGGGGCTTCGGCCATCGAAGTGATGAACGCGATCCTGAAGGAAGAGCCGGCGGAACTCAGAGAAACGAATGCAAAGATCAGCCCGCAGGTAGAAAAGATCGTGAGGCGCTGTTTGGAGAAGAAACCGGAGCGAAGATTTCAGACGGCGAGCGACCTCGGCTTTGCTCTCGAAGCTTTGTCATCGCCGTCAGGCTCGCGGTTGGAAATGTCGGCCTTGCCTGCTGTGGTGGAGAATGTGGGCGCGTCGTCCTTACGGAATCGTGAGCGGCTGGCGTGGCTGGTGGCGGTGGCATTGTTGCTTGGGATGTTGGGATTCGCGTGGGCGTACTTTACACGCCAACCCATAACCAGCGATGCGCGGGTGATGAGGTACTCTATCCTGCCGCCTGAAAAGTCGAGCTTTGACCAGATCGCTGTCTCGCCCGATGGCCGTCATCTGGCCTTCACCGCGGCGACCGGCGGCAAGCTTCAGCTCTTGGCGCAAGCGCTCGATTCAACCGAAGCCAGGGCGTTCGCCGGCACGCAAGGCGCGACCTTCCCATTCTGGTCGCCCGACAGCCGCTTCATCGGCTTTTTTGCCGACGGCCGGCTCAAGAAG
>WNGB01011686.1_pt1 | contig 20403 bp, 15 predicted proteins | sample 5400681 | NCBI WGS metagenome assembly WNGB01 (sample SAMN13153367, study PRJNA577476) | soil metagenome | isolation source: 115 cm soil or saprolite under grassland replicate 2 | place: USA:California | collected 2016-06-15
CGTCTATCGCCACTTCCCGAGCAAGGCCGCGCTGCGCGATGCGGTGACCGAGCGGTGGCTGGCCCGCGTCGCGGCGCCGCTCGCGGCCGTGGCGGCTGAGGACAGTCCCGCCCCGGAGCGCCTACGGCGTTGGCTCGACCTCTTGATCGCCGCCAAGCGGAGCCGGGCGCGCGACGACCCGGAGCTGTTCGTCACCTACCTCGCGCTCGCCGCGGAGGCGCGGGCGGTGGTTCGGGCGCACGTCGGCGACCTCGTGGGGCAGATCGCCCGGATCATCGCCGACGGGGTCGCGCGCGGCGAGTTCGTGGCCGCCGACCCGGTCGCCGCCGGGCGGGCGGTGTTCGACGCGACCGCGCGCTTCCACAACCCGGCCCACGCGCCGGAGTGGTCCGACCCCGGCATCGACGCCGCTTTCGCGGGCGTCTGGTCGCTCGTCCTGGGCGGGCTTAGCGCGCACCAGGCCTCGGCCTGACAACATCCGGCTCGCACCGCCGCAGTCGGCCCCGTTCGCTGGTACGTACATCTGCCGTGTTATGGAGCCTCGCTGACTACGCGCCTTGTTTGCTGTTCAATGCCTTCCAGATCCGAGGTGATTATGTGATCCCCACGCCCGACGTTCTCGGCTCGTTGCCGCGCTCCCACCAGCAGCCGCTCGTCGGTGCGATCCGCGGGCCTTTCCAAGCAGACCGTGGAGAGCTTGGCCTTCACGGAGCAACGGCGCCCCCTTCCTGTGTGCTTGGCGAGGCGCAGACCTTCAGGAAGAGGATAAGCTGCGCTGCTCCCTCACTGTGGCGCGGTCGCGCTTTGGGTGATCCGCTCCGCCAGCTGCAGCAGTTCCTCGCGCAGCTCGGGTGGGTAATGCACGACGAACGGCACGTTGCGAGTCACCAGAAAGCGCGCTACGTCGGCCAGGTCGCCATGCTGTGTTTGGAACAACACGCCGGTCGGCGTTTCCGTAAACGTGCCATAGCCCGTGGGGATCTTCTGCTGCACGGTGTACAGCCCGGCCTGAAACTCCACTTCAATCTGCCAGCGCGCTGACACCTTGCCCAGATGCTCGCGCAGATACGCCTGCAGATCGAACTCCGCCGGGCGCGTGAAGGTTTCCGCCAGGAGCTGCATCGCTTGTACCCGGTCCAGGCGAAACAGCCGGTAGCCCTGGCGCAGGTGGCAGTACCCGACCAGATACCAGTGATTCCACCAGCCGGCCAGGCCATACGGCTCGACTGTGCGGTGGGTCACCGCGCTGTGATGCGAGCGATAGTCGATCGCGATGCGCCGGCGCTGCTGGATCGCCTCGCTCAGATCGAGCAGCAGCGCGGCGGCGGGCCGCACTGCGTGTTCGTGCGACGACATGACCAGATTCGACGACATCGCGTGCAGCCGCTCACGGGCGCGTAGTGGCAGCACCCGTAAGACTTTCGCCAGCGCCCCCTCGATGGCCACCGGCGACTGGTCGATCTCGAGCCATGCGGTGCCCAGCAGACCCAGCACGATCGCCGTGGCTTCCTCTTCCGAGAACAACAGCGGCGGCAGCTTGAAGCCGGGGCGCAGCTGGTAGCCGCCGCCCGGCCCGCGCACCGCCTCGATCGGCATGCCCATATCCTGCAGCATGGTGATATAGCGGCGCACGCTGCGCGGCTCGACCTCCAGCCGACGTGCGAGCGCCGCACCGCTCAGCGATGGGTGGGCTTGCAGCAACTCCAGGATAGTCAGCAGACGCGTGGTTGGATGATACATCGCTATACGCTCCATACACTGTTATCGATACAGATGGCACATATCCTTGCTGCAGCAGGCAGGCCGATGTGAAAACCGCCGAATACAGGACAGATTATAACCGCTACTCATGCTAGAGTACAAGTGACAGGGCCGCTCCTGTCGATATGCTGAGGAGAGCAGCTATGACCGTTCAGCCATTCACGATCACTGTCGCGCAGGCCACGCTCGATGACCTGCGCAAGCGTTTAGTGGGTACCCGCTGGCCCGACGAGGTTGCGGGCACTGGCTGGGACTATGGCACGAATCTCGGCTATCTGAAAGAGCTTGTGGGCTACTGGCAGCGCGACTTCGACTGGCGCGCACAGGAGGCGCAGCTCAATCAGTTCGCGCAGTTCAAGACCGAGATCGACGGCATTGGCATCCACTTCATTCACAAGCGTGGTCAGGGGTCGAACCCACTGCCGATCGTGCTGACCCACGGCTGGCCGGACTCGTTCTACCGCATGTACAAGGTGATTCCGCTGCTCGCCGACCCGGCGCGCTACGGCGGCGACGTGGCCGACGCCTTCGATGTGATCGTGCCGTCGGTTCCGGGGTACGGCTTTTCTGATCGCCCGCGCACGCGCGGGATGACGACGAAGCGCACGGCCGATCTGTGGGCACGGCTGATGACCGACGCGCTGGGCTACACGCGCTTTGGTGCGGCGGGCGGCGATCTCGGCAGCGAAGTCACGCTGCACCTGGCGCACAATCATCCTGGCCTGCTCGCCGGCATCCACCTGACCGATGTCAGCTACCCCATGGCGCCGCCGGAAGGCGCGGAGCCGTCGGAAGACGCCACGCGCTACCTCCATGCGCTGCACCAGTGGTTTGCCCAGGAAGGCGCGTATATGATGATTCAGTCGACCAGGCCGCAGACGCTGGTCTATGGGCTCACGGACTCGCCGGTCGGGCTGGCAGCCTGGATCGTCGAGAAATTCCGCGCGTGGGGCGACTGCGGCGGCGATGTCGAGCGGCGGTTCAGCAAAGATGAGCTGCTGACCAACATCATGATCTACTGGGTGACGGAGACGATCACCTCCTCGGCGCGCATGTACTACGAGAATATGCACGCGCCAGAGCGACTCTGGCCGGCGCCGCGCATCGACGTGCCGGTCGCGGTGGCGCATTTCAACGACCTGCTCCCGCCGCGCGCGTGGGTGGAGCAGGCGATGAACGTGCAGCGCTGGACCGAGATGCCGCGCGGCGGACATTTCGCCGCGCTGGAAGAACCCGAACTGTTCGTCGAGGATATTCGGGCCTTTTTCCGCCCCTTGCGCGCATCCGCGGCATAGCTGCGCTCGCGCTGGAGCGCATCATAGAGAGGAGCAGAGCATGTCTGTTCAACGAGTTCAGATCGACGTGCCGCAGGCAACCCTGGACGATCTGCGCGAACGCCTGGCGCGCACCGGCTGGCCCGACGAAGTCGAGGGCGCGGGCTGGGAGTACAGCACGAACCTGGGATATATGCGGGAGCTCGCGGACTATTGGCAGCACACCACCTGGAGTGATTGCGACGGCGACATCGAAAAGCGCTTCACCAAAGACGAACTGCTGACCAACATCATGCTGCACTGGGTGGCTGGCATCGACCCGCGCGGCTATCGCGAGGAGTGGGTATCGCCCTCGCTCAAACCGGACCAGTCGATCGATGTCCCGGTCGGGCTGGCCTTGCCGCCGAACGACCTCACACCGGTTCCGCCGCGCGTGTTCGCGGAACGCACCTTGAAGAACATTCAGCGTTGGACCGTCTTACCGCACGGTGGCCATTTTGTGGCGATGGAGGACCCTGAACCCCTGGCTGAGGACATGCGCGCGTTCTTCCGGCCACTGCGCGCAGCGAGCTGAGCGCCAGATGTTCGCGATCGATCTTCGCGCGGGCTTTCTCCCGGGGAAGGCCCGCGCCAATGGTGCAGGAGAATGGATGACACACGTTGATGTTGCGCTTCAACGGCTTTTCAGCCAGCAGATCGCCCAGCCGACCTTCGCGCACCCGAGCGAGGTCGTGGCGTGGCTTGGCGCCGTGCAGGCCCAGGACTATCTCGGCGCGCTGTGGGCGGTTGGTCTGCGCACACCAGGCGCGACCGAGCAAATGATCGAGCAAGCGCTGGCCGAGAAAACGATTGTCCGCACCTGGCCGATGCGCGGCACGATCCACTTCGTGGCGGCGGCCGATGTGCGCTGGATGCTTGAGCTGCTCGCGCCGCGGGTGGTGCGGCGGAGCGCCAGTCGCCGCACCCAGCTTGGGCTGGATGAGACGATCATTGCCGCGAGCGCGAAGGTGATCGCCAGAACGCTGCAAGGTGGCAAGCAGCTCCCGCGGAATGCGCTCTATGGGCTGTTGGAGCAGGCGCAGATTGCGACCGATTCCTCGCGGGGCTTGCATATTCTCGGGCGGCTCGCGCACGATGGGCTGCTCTGCTTCGGTACACGCGACGGCAAGCAGCCCACCTTCGCGCTGCTCGACGAGTGGGTGCCGGGCGCGCAGTCGCTGCCGCGCGACGAAGCGCTGGCGACGCTGGCCCTGCGCTACTTCACCAGCCACGGACCGGCGATCGTGCAAGATTTCATGTGGTGGTCGGGGCTGACGGTCACAGAGGCCAAAGCTGGGCTCGCCGCAATCACGTCACAGCTTGGGCGCGAGCTCATCGGTGGGCAGGACTACTACTTCGGCCAGGCTCTGCCGGCTGCTCCCACTCGGCCGCTCGACGCCTTTCTGCTGCCGCCCTTTGATGAGTTTCTGGTCGCCTATCGCGATCGCAGTGCGGCGCTCGACGCCCACGGTCATGCGCTGGTCGTTCCCGGCGGCAATGGGATCTTCAACCCGATCATTGTGATCGACGGACGCGTCGTGGGCACCTGGAAGCGCACGATCAAGACAGACAGCGTCGTAATGACGTTCAGCCCGTTTACATCGTTCAGCGACGAGCAGATCCGCGCGATCACGGCCGCCGCCGAACGCTATGGCCGTTTTGTGGGGAAGACAGCAGTGGTCGTATGCTGAAGAATCACCGTCTCGCAGATACCCTGCAACTCGGCTCACGTTACCTCCATGGTCCTGAACCACAATCTCGCGCTCCTCCGTGGTGGAGACAACGATCGGTTGTGGTTTGTGCACATCAGCGCGATGAAAGCGCAATGGTACAACGCGGGCAAGGTGCGTAGCATAGAGAGCGACCATCGTTGACATCGCCGCATCGTCTCCTTTACAAGCGTGCGAGTTTCCGGGCCTAATGAAATTTGACAATCAAAAGCAGCAATACGTAGTGACGCCTTCAGGCGGAACGGGTGGCGCGCCGCCTGAAGGCGTCACTACTGGCGCTACCGAACTTGGTCGTCAAATTTCATAAGGCAAGCTATCTATGAATCAATGGTCAGCAATCGAAGGCACGCCCGCGCCGCTCGGCGCCACGTGGATCGCCGCGGAACAGGCCTATAATTTTGCGCTCTATTCCCGCCATGCCACCAGCGTGACGATTCTGCTGTACGCCGAGGACAACCTGCAGCGCCCGGTGCATTTCGTGCGCCTGCACCATCTGGTCAACAAGAGCGGCCCGATCTGGCATTGTCGCGTCCCGATGGCCGCGCTACGGAATGCCCACTACTACACCTATATCGTCGAAGGTCCGGACGACGAGACCGCCGGCCACCGGTTCGATAACCAGAAGCTCTTACTGGATCCATACGCCAAAGCTGTGTTCTTCCCACCTTCCTTCAGCCGCGCAGCTGCGACAGGGCCCGGTCTGAACGTGGGCAAGGCGCTGCTCGGTGTGATCGACGTGGGCGGCCGCGCCTTCGACTGGGGCGCTGATGCGCGCCCACGCCATAGCTCGGACAGCATCATCTACGAGCTGCATGTGCGCGGTTTCACGCAGCACGCCAGTAGCGGCGTGCGCCCGGAGCAGCGCGGGACGTATGCGGGTGTGATCGCGAAAATCCCCTACCTCCAGGAGCTTGGCGTCACGGTGGTCGAGCTGCTGCCCGTCTTTCAATGCGACCCGCAGGAGGGCAGCTATTGGGGCTACATGCCGCTCCACTTCTTCTCGCCGCACCACGCGTACGCCTCCAGCCCGGCGCCGGAAGACGTTTTCCACGAGTTTCGCGCGATGGTGCGGGCGCTGCACGCCGCGGGGATCGAGGTCATCCTCGACGTCGTGTACAACCACACCGTCGAGGGCGACCAGTATGGGCCAACCTACAGCTTCCGCGGCATCGACAACAGCACGTACTACCTGCGTGCGCCGGACGGCCACACGTATCTCAACGATTCAGGCACCGGCAACATGCTCCGCTGCGCGAACTCGGCGGTGCGCAAGCTGCTGGTCGACAGCATGCGCTGGTGGGTCAGAGAGATGCATATCGACGGCTTTCGCTTCGATCTCGCGTCGATCCTCACGCGCAACCACGACGGCTCGGTCAATCTGGACGACCCGGCGGTGATCGCCGATATCAGCGCCGACCCCGACTTCGCGCATCTCCGGCTGATCGCCGAGGCCTGGGACATTTCGAACTATCAGCTTGGGCGCAGCTTTCCCGGTATGACCTGGCTGCAGTGGAATGGCAAATTCCGCGACGATGTGCGCTCCTTCGTGAAGGGCGACCCCGGCCTCGTGCCCAGCTTGATGACGCGGCTGTACGGCAGCGACGACCTGTTTCCCGATCACCTGCGCGACGCCTACCACCCCTACCAGAGCGTCAACTTCATCACCGCCCACGATGGTTTCTGCCTGTACGATCTCGTCAGCTACACTCAGAAGCACAATGAAGCGAACGGCCAGCAGAACACCGACGGCACCGACGATAACTACAGCTGGAACTGTGGCTGGGAGGGCGACAACGCCGCGCCGCTGGAGGTGCTGGAGCTGCGCAAGTGCCAGATCAAGAATTTCTGCTGCCTGCTGCTGCTCGCGAACGGCACGCCAATGTTCTGTGCCGGCGACGAGTTTCTACAGACGCAGGGCGGCAACAATAACCCGTACAACCAGGACAATGCAACCGCCTGGCTTGACTGGAATCGCCTCGATCAGAACCGCGACATGTTTCGGTTTTTCAAAACTATGATCGCGTTTCGCAAGGCGCATCCCTCACTCGGCCGCAGCCGCTTCTGGCGCGACGATGTGCGCTGGCACGGCACCGGCGCGCGGACGGATATGGCGTACGACTCACACACCCTGGCGTTTTGTCTGTGCGGCGCGTCACAGCAAGATCAGGATATCTACGTCATGATCAACGCCTACTGGCACACTCTCGACTTCGAGATCCAGGAGGGCGAGCCGCACGAGTGGCGACTCGTCGTGGATACCAGCCTGCCCAGCCCCCACGATATCGCCGAGCCGGGCGACGAGCTGCCACTCCAGGATAGAAGCTATGCCGTGCGCGCTCGCTCGATCGTCGTGCTGCTCCATGTGTAATTGCCGGACGATGATGAGGTGCGGCACATTGTAACGTGATCTTCCGATACCGTAGCCATTTCTTCTCGCACCGGCCCACCTGCTGGTGTATACTGCCTGGAGAGGGGCCACTGCTCGCCCATTCCTCTCCCCAAGATCCAGCTTTGCTCCCCCACATCCCCTCTATGCTAGCGCCGTTGGCCGCGACCACACCCAGACGGCGCAACGCTGGCACACACCGCCCCCCTTCATCAGGAGGAGTATCACCATGCTGAAACACCATAGACAGAGCGCCGTGCGGATGGAGTTTCACATCTCCCGTTACGCACGCGTCCGCTACCAGTTCGACGAATCGCTCTTCTCGCTCAGCGGCAATGTCATTTTCGCCAACTTTCACGCCGCGCGCGTGTTCGCGCAGAACATGAACCGGAAGCGCGACCTGGTCAACTTCCCGGAGCAGGCCGTCAAACCCGGGCAGATCAACGCGATGGGGTTGATCGACGAGATCCTGCACTATGTGGTCGGCCTGTATCGCGAGCAGCAAAACCCGGATATCATGCGGCAGGCGCTGGAGTGGCTCTACGAACAGTTTGGTCGACGAGCGATTGATACGACGCTGCGCCGATTTGTCGACGAATTTCCCCCGCTGGCCGTCTACCGGGGCGACATCGCCCTCGACGCCTACCTGGAAGGCACAACCGACGGCGTACCCAACCGCGCGATCGTTCTGGAAGAGCTGCTGCTGCTCTGGCTGGCGAACGCGAACCCGGCCTTCTCGCCGTTTCTGGAGCTGTTCGACGACGCCGAGCTGAAAAAAGCGACCGCCTACCCGCAGATCGTCGCCGGCCTGCACGAATTCTTCGCGGCCCGGCCGCCGTTCGGGCCGGATTATCAGAATCTGGTGGACATGCTGTGCAGCCCGGCCATCGCCGTCCCGCACTCGCTCGAAGGGCAGCTGGGCTACATCCTGGAGCGCTGGGGCTACCTGCTGGGCAAGTATCTCTACCGCCTGCTCAGCAGCCTGGATGTGATCAAAGAGGAGCGCAAGCTGATCTTCCTTGGCCCCGGCCCAGCCCAGGTGTACGAGTTCGCCGGGCTGGAACACGAGCCGGAGCGCTTCAGCCACGATAAGGACTGGATGCCGCGGCTGGTCATGATCGCCAAGAACGCCTACGTCTGGCTAGACCAGCTGTCCAAGAAATACGAGCGCGCGATCACCCTCCTGGATCAGATCCCCGACGCGGAGCTGGACACGCTGGCGCGCTGGGGCTTTACCGGCCTGTGGCTGATCGGCGTGTGGGAGCGCAGCCCGGCGTCGCAGACGATCAAGCAGCTATGTGGCAACCCGGAAGCGGTGCCGTCGGCCTACTCGCTCTACGATTACCAGATCGCCGCCGACCTGGGCGGCGAGCCGGCCTGCCAGAACCTGCGCGAGCGGGCCTGGAAGCGCGGCATTCGCCTGTCGAGCGACATGGTGCCCAACCACGTTGGGATCCACTCCAGATGGTCGATCGAGCATCCCGACTGGTTTGTCTCGCTCGATTACAGCCCGTACCCGTGGTACGATTTTGCCGGGCCCGATCTATCCCACGACGAGCGGGTTGGCCTGTTCATCGAGAATCACTACTACAGCCGCACCGATGCGGCGGTCGTGTTCAAGCGCGTGGATCGCTGGACCGGCAGCGAGCAATTCATCTACCACGGCAACGACGGCACGAGCATGCCCTGGAATGATACCGCTCAACTCAACTACCTCATCCCCGACGTGCGCGAGGCGGTGATCCAGACGATCCTGCACGTCGCGCGCCAGTTCCCGGTCATCCGCTTTGACGCGGCGATGACCCTGACCAAACGGCACTACCAGCGGCTGTGGTTTCCGGAGCCCGGCACTGGCGGCGCGATCCCCACGCGCGCGGAGCACGGTCTGACCAAAGACGAGTTCAACGTGGCGATGACCGACGAATTCTGGCGCGAGGTGGTCGATCGCGTGGCCGCCGAGGCGCCCGACACGCTGCTGCTGGCAGAAGCCTTCTGGCTGCTGGAGGGCTACTTCGTACGCACGCTCGGTATGCACCGGGTCTACAACAGTGCCTTCATGAATATGCTCCGCGATGAGGATAACGCCAAGTATCGCCAGGTCATGAAGAACACGCTCGAGTTCGACCCGGAGGTCCTGCGGCGGTTCGTGAATTTCATGAACAATCCGGACGAGCGCACCGCCGTCGAGCAGTTCGGCAAGGACGATAAGTACTTCGGCATCTGCACGCTGCTGGCGACCATGCCCGGCCTGCCGATGTTCGGGCACGGCCAGGTCGAGGGATACACCGAAAAATATGGCATGGAGTACCGGCGCGCGTACTGGGACGAGCAGCCGGACGGCCAGCTGATCGCCCGCCACGAGCGCGAGATCTTCCCGCTGCTCCGCCGCCGCTACCTGTTCGCCGGCGTCGAGCAGTTCCTGCTGTACGACTTCTACACGCCCGACGGGAGCGTCAACGAAGACGTGTTCGCCTACTCAAATCGCTATGGCGACGAGCGCGCGCTGGTGGTCTACCAGAACCGGTTCGCAACCGCGCGCGGCTGGGTGCGCACATCGGCGGCCTACTCGGTGAAGCCCGGCGACGGCGACCCTTCGACAGGCTCAGGGCAGGCTGAGCGGACGCTGGTGCAGAAAAACCTGGGGGAGGGGCTGGGCCTGCACACCGATGAGTCCTCCTTCTGCATCTTCCGCGACCATCTATCGAACCTGGAGTTCATTCGGAGCAGCAATGAGCTGGTCGAGCAGGGGCTGTATGTCGAGCTGGAGGCGTACAAATGCCAGGTCTTTCTCGACTTCCGCGAGGTGCGGGATAACGAGTGGCACCAGTACGCCCACCTGACGTCCTACCTGAACGGGCGCGGGGTGCCGAGCATCGACGCGGCGCTGCGTGAGATCTTCCTGCAGCCCATTCACGATCCGTTCAAGGATCTCGTCAACGCAGGCATGTTCCGCCGCCTGATCGACGCCACCAGGCGTTCGCAAGTTGAAAAGTTGGAAGGTTCGAAAGTTGAATCACCGCAGATCGACGATCAACCTGTAAACGTTCCAACCTTCCAACCTGCAAACCTGCAACCGCTGCTGGACGAGGTGGAGCAGAAGCTTGTGAACCTGCTGCACGCGATCAAGCACTTCACCGGTGGCGCCGGTGACGCGACCGCGATCGCCCAGGAGCTGCGGCGCCAACTGGAGGCTATGCTGCAACTGTCACTCCTGGAGCCCCGGTTCCCCGCGCCATGGTCGCAGCGCTACACGGAGGCGGTCGAGCGCCTGCGGGCGGGCCTGAGCGACGACGCATCATTGTGGGGCGTGCTGTTGGGCTGGCTGGTCGTCCACGCGCTCGGCAAGATCAGTGCCGACGTAGATTTCGAGCAGCAGAGCCGGAGCTGGATCGACGAATGGCTGCTGGGGCGGATCATGGCCGGCGCGCTTCAGGACCTGGGGCTGGATGAGCCGGCGGCTGCACAGGCGGTGAAGCAGATCGAGCTCCTCACCAGCCACCAGAGCTGGTGGCGGACGCGGGGCTTCGATCATGCAGGACGGGTGTTGGAGTCGCTGCTGGCAGACGGCGATGTCCAGCGTTTCCTGCGGATGAATCGCTATCAGGGCGTGCTGTGGTTTCACAAGGAGGCCTTCGGACAGCTGCGCTGGTGGCTCCTGGCGCTTGCAGCGATCCAGATCAGCGCCGACCCAGAGCGCTCGGTGGCCGGCGTGACCGACGCGATTGCCAATTGCTACGACGTGCTAGTGATCCTGCAGCGGGCTGAGGAGCAATCGGGATATCAGATCGAAAAGCTGCTAGAGATCGTCTAGAACATCGGCCAAGTAGTATTAACCACGACAATCACGAAGGCCACGAAGGCTGAACAAGGCTTCTCCCTACGACTCTTTCGTGCTCTTCGTGGTGCAAAAACGTGCCCGTTGCCCGCGTCGTCTGGAACCGCGTGCCCGCGCCCACATGCGTCCGCGCGCTGCTCGCCGCCGGCCCGTGTTGTGTAAAGTTTAGCATTAAGTGGCGTGAATTCTTCAGCATTATTTGGCGTAGTGTTGACAACCGATGAGCCCCGTGGCAAACAGCCACGGGGCTCATGAGTTACCAAGAATATGCCATATCATCCTGAAAAGTCCCGCCAGTGAATCCTTACCTGTACACAATTGACCCACTACCGGTGGAGCTGAGGAGCTGGCCATCCTTGCTGTTGTCGTTGTCCGCGCTATCCCAAACCGGCGTTGCGCGCCCGGATAATCGCATGCGCGCGGTCGGCCACCTGCAACTTGCTGAAGATCTCCGTGATGTAATTGCGGACTGTCTTCGGACTCAGCACCAGCCGCTCGGCGATCGCGCTGTTGGTCAGCCCTTGGGCAATCAAGGCCAGCACCGCGCGCTCGCGTTCGGTGAGGTCAGGAAAGACCGGAGTTCCTGCCGACCGCGTTACATCACTCGTCGCGGCCGGTGGTGTCGCGAAGTAGTGGATTAGTCGCTCCGCTATCCCTGGGCTGAAGATCGCCTCGCCGTCGGCGACGGCACGGATGGCGCGCAGCACCTCGCTCGGTTCCGCACCCTTGACCAGGTACCCCCGTGCGCCAGCGCGCATCGCCGCAAACAGCGAGTCGTCTTCCAGCATCGTCACGATCAGGATGCGGATGTCTGGGTTCGTCTCACGGATGCGGCGTGTCGCCTCGATCCCATTCACACCGGGCATGTTGATATCCATCAGGATGACATCCGGCCGTACCGAGCCCGCTAGCGCGATGACTTCTTCCCCGCTGGTTGCCTCGCCCACCACCTCGGTATCGGGCATCGCATTCAGCACTGGTGCAGCGGCAGGCGCGCTCGAATGCAGGTGCCCCCGCCCGGCACGGACTCAATCTGACAGGTCCCGCCCAATTCAGCGGTCCGCTCGCGCATGGACGTCAGCCCGACTCCGGCGCGAGCACCCGGCGGCAGTCCGACTCCATCGTCGCGGATCTCCACAGCCAGCGCATCACCGAGCGTCAGGCGAACCACGCAAGTCTGCGCCTGGGCGTGCCGCACTACGTTGGTTAAGGTTTCCTGCACGATTCGGTAGGCAGCCACCTCGACCGCTGCTGGCAAGGGCGGCAGGTGCTCCGGGGCGTCGATGGTAATCTGCAAGCCGGCCTGACTGTAGTGCGCCACCTGCTCGCGCAAGGCCAGCACCAGCCCGAGGTCGTCCAGAGCTGGCGGGCGCAGGGCATAGACGACACGCCGGATGTCGGCGATCGCCGCCTGGGTATGGATGGCCAGCTCTTGGAGCAGCCTGTCGGCCGCATCGACGTCGTGCCGGAGCAGCTCGCGCGCCGCAGCGAGCGTGAGTGTCAGGCTGGCGAGCTGCGGCCCCAGCCCGTCGTGCAGGTCGCGGCGCAAGCGCCTGCGCTCCTCTTCACGCGCTGTGATGAGTCGTTCGCGTGACCGCTGCAGATCACGCGTGAGTCGCACCGCATGGACCGCGATACCCGCCTGGCGCGCCAGATCGTCGAGCAGCCTCCGATCCGCCGCCGAGAACGACTCACCGGGATCGCGCGGTGCGAGGAGCAACTGGCCAATAGGTTCGTGCTGATAGGTTAAAGACAAGCAGACCAGGCGAGAGGGAGACGAGGAAACCGATCTAGGCCCCGTGTCTCCTTGTCGTCCGGTCTCCCCGTCTCCGGCTTCAGCCGCAATCTCAGGTTCGCCCTCATGAGTCAGCGCGATCGCTACGTATGGCAGCTTCAACGACTCACGGACAGTTTCGACAATCGTATGCAGCACGGCGTCGGGCGCAATGGTTGACTCAAGCCGCTGGCCCATCCGCGAGATCACCGCATACGGCTCGTCACGTTCACCATACATCAGGCGATTGACACCGCGCTGGAGCCGTTCACGCAGCGGCTGGAACAGGGCGGCGACGACCCCGGTTGCGATTAATGAGATCGCCAGGTTGCCGCGCGCATTGAACGCCGCGCCAAGATAGCCGACGATCAGCACATAGATCCCGACGATACAGGTGGTCAGACCGCCATAGACCAGCGTGCGAGTGATGATCCTGTCGATATCGAAGAGCTGATGGCGCACGATTGCAATCGCGATCGCCAGCGGAAACGGCAGCACCAGGAGTCCGAGCGCGTTGGCGTCGATGATCGAGTAGCCGAGCACGACACCGGGAAGGTTCCAGAGGCAAAGACCACCAACCGACGAGACCATCCCGGCGAAGACGACCCAGCGAATCTTCTGTCGCGCGACCGAGCCGCGACTGATGCGATACTGAGTGACGGTACCAGCGATCATCGCCGCCAGATAGAACACCGCAAGCACTCCCTCGCCCAAAATCCAGCGACCAAGCCATTCGAGCATGCTGGCCGAGCCAGGCCATGACGCAGCGAGGTATAGCGGATAGATCGCGAACGGGGCGGCGTAGATCGCGGGGATCAGCCAGGCATGGCGCGTGACCAGCGGATGCGGCTGGGGGAAGATCAGTGTGAAGTGCAGCCCGGCGATCCAGAACAGCATGTACGTGCCGAAGGTCGTAGCTTTGTACAGCCAGAAGCCGATCCCACCGATGATGTCGCCGATATGTAGGCCAAACGACCAGGTTGTGGCGGCGAGGATGCTTGACGCCCAGAGGAACAGCACTCTTGCGGCAGGATCGGTGTGGCGACGGAGAAAGACCACCGTTGCGACGAGGAATGACACCAGCGCGAACAGAATCGTGCCCCACTCCCGCGCCACAACCGTACCAAAGGGGTAACGCCCGAGGGTGACCGGCAGATCGATGAGGCGTCGATTGCGTTCGACAGTGTACGTGACTGTCTCACCGATCCGCCATTGCGGGCGCGAAGCATTGGCCTGGAAGATCATCTGCGCCCACGACTCCATGCTGCGCCCATCGACGGCCGTCACGAGGTCGCCCGCACGCAACCCGTCCGCCTGCTCGCGCAGTGGAGTCACGACCACGCCGTTGGGCTGCCAGACCTGCGCGCCTGGCTGGAGGCGCACGCCGTCGAAGGGCGTTGCCAGATGCAACCAAAGAAAGCCTGCTGCGAGGGAGATCGCCACGCCGGCAACCAGAAGAACATAAAGACTGGATCGCTCAAGCGGCTTCATCCGAGCATCCTTCATCGGAGAAAATCAGGCACGATTACGTCAAGTCTATTATAGATCGTGATGCAATTACGGATATGATGCTCGATCCAGATCTGTCCAGCGAGTTGTGAGGCCGCTCAGTTCCAGTTTGACGGTTCTGGTGCGCCGACCTAGCTGAAGTTGCTCCAGGCCAGCGCTACGGCCACTAGCTGGAGAAGCGCTCCAGGAGGGCCAAATGGGAGCGCGAAGCCATACCAGAAGACCGCACTTACGGCAAGCAGTATTAGCTGGAGAACTACTCCGTCCATTCTGAGATTCCAGATCCAGTATGCTGCCAGAAGCTTCAGCGCACTAACGACCACGAAGAGAAGGCCTGCGACGAGCATGGCATCGATGCCCAGGGCCTCGAATGGTCCGCTGAGGAGTCTGATACCAGCGACGGTTGGAAGGGTTCGGTGGGAAAAGACGTGATTCAGAGTGAGAAGGACTCCGAGTGCCCAGCCGATCGCATCGATCAGGATGAGGACTGTAAGGGCTGTTACCCATGGGGAACGCACTCTACACCTCCTGGAGCAGGGCGGCCTAACTAGGTCTAGTAGACCGCCCAGCGTCTTAAACCGACAGCCGGCGACCAGCGTCTGCCCAGGTCCGCAACTCTACGCCTACGGCTCGACGATCAGTTTGCCGGCCATGCCGGCTTCCGGGTGACCGGGGATGTGGCAGTAGAAGGTATACGTGCCGGGCGTGGTCGGTGTGAAGAGCGCCAGGGCCGGCGCGCCTGTTGGTATCGAAACATGGACATCGAACGCGTCGATGTCAAAGTAGTGTACCTGGGAGTCGCTGTTCTCGAGCCGCAGTGCCACGGTCTCGCCAACCCTGGCTCGCAGCTCCGCCCGATCAAACGTGTTCCGCCCCGCCACCAGCGCGGGGAGCTGCGCCAGCGCCTCGGCGCTCACCCCAGCCGTGGCGTCGGATGGCGGGATCGCGGCGACCAGGCTCGCGCCGAGCACGAACGTCGCTATACCGATCAGGAAGCCCGTCAGCCAGCGCGGCGCGCGCCCCTCCGCCACCTGACGATCGCCGTAGATCATCGCAGCCACGCCGGCGACGACCGTGACGAGCAACAGCACGAGGCTGAGCAGCGTGAGGATGAAGTTGCCTGTCTCGGCCGGATGGGTCAGATCGTAGGTATAGGGTTCCAGGCCGGGGACGACCGACAGCACGCACCAGAGCACAGCGAGGTGCGCGGCCCAGCGCCAGTGCGTCGCGCACACGCCGGCGACCACGAGCGTCAGCGCCATGATGATCGCCAGTGGCGGGATCAGCACTTGCAGAATCAGCGCCTGCAGAACGGTGTTCACCACCACATTGCCAAGGAGCCCGGCGATCATCACGGTGCGCAGCGTTGGCAGGCGCATGCGCGCCTGCGTGTCAGTTACAACCAGTGGGGTACTCATGTGGTTCCTCCTTATGTCGTATGCCAACGGGCTGAGGGTTCTCCTTTCAACACGGCCATGATTCCCGATCAGATCCTGGCGAAGGGCATGTCCTCTCGACAGAGTCGCATCTATCGAGGCGGCGTCACGCTCCCTCTTCGTAAGAGGCGTCCGAACCAGATCGCCCAGATCAAGAGTCCGATGAAAGCCACCAGGCCGCCGACTGCCGTGAGCGGATGCTGCTGCCCGCCGATCCAAAAGCCCACGATCACGAGAACGAGGCCGATGCCTGCAACGATAGACACTTCCGCCAATCTCGGTGGAAGCGTCGCACTGGCGCGTGCCAGCATGCCGTTCACCACCAGCCAAACGCCGATCACTCCGTTAGCGACGAGCACGGCACGCAGCGTTTGCCCAAACTGAACGGCACCGAACATCAGCAGCGCCTGAAGGATCGCCGCCGTGATCATGGCGACGGTGCCGATGGTTGCGACCACCAAGCTCAAGGGAAGAAAACGGGATCGATGCAGGTGATGCAATGTCAGGGCAAGCGGGAGTAACGACAGGGCAAAGACCCGTTGCTCAGAAGGCGCCCAACGCCGGTGCTTCCTGCGCTGCGCCAATGTCGTGCTGCGAATGGATTCAATGCCGTTGAGTCAGTGTCATGTGGTGCGGAACGTAGGCTGCGTGTGGCGTCAGGTACGCCAATGTGCTGGGCTGCGCCATGCACCAGCCGCCACGATCGCCGCCACGATCTCCCGATACGTAGCTCAGGCCTGTGTCGCAACGCCCATCGTCATGCTGTTCGATACGAGCAGACGGCCCAGCCACACGCACCAGTAGGGATACAGGAACATCCATCCCAAGCTGCCCAGTAGCCCGAGGTTCACCAACCAGGGCGCGGCGTCCGCATCATCCACGCCGCCAAGTATTCCGGGGCCGGCCAGGAAGCCGATGGCCGTGCAGACAGCAGTGAGCAGCCCCAATTGCGCCAGGCGACGCGGCAACGAGAAGCGCTGCAGCGCCACATAGTTCAGGTCCAATAACCACAAACCGACCAGGGCGTAACCGAACATGGTGTACAGGGCAGCCAGGTACCAGCCCGTGAAATCGAGGATGATCAGTACCGAGCCAATGGTGGCGATAAGCGCGCCGACCCATGCGGCGATCAGCGTGAAGCCGCTCAATCGCGGGGCCTGCGAGCGCAACCAGGAATGCATCCTCCACGCCAGCACCGCACTCAGGATGGCTTCGACTCCGTTACACACGTCGTTGAGCAGCCCGAAGAAACCACCGAAGGTAAAGAAGAGCATGAGAGTCACAATCCCAAGCAAGGTTACGCTGCCAATGGCGATAGCGAGCCCACCAATGCGACGCGCTAGGAAGTTGCTCGGAGTCATTGTTCCTCCTTACGCCACGATCAGTCTGAACCAGATTTCGCCCAGATTGAGGGGCAGCCGTCGCCAGGTGTCGCCGTAATCGGCCGAATGCCAGACCTCGCCGTGACCGCTTGCCAGATAGAGCTGGCCCGGCGCGACCGGATCACTGGCCAGCAACGGCAGGCGGTCAAAGGTGTCGGGCAGGCCGCCGCCCAGCTTCTTCCAGGGGGCGCCGCCGGTCGAGCGCACCACCACCGCCTGGGAATTGGCACTGTGAGCCTTGAACGTGGGCGCCACCACCGCGTACCAGATTTCCGGCCGCTCGGCATCGGCGGCCACGTTGATGCAGTAGCGCCGGTCCAGCCCCTCCTTGGGTTGCTTCCAGGTCAGGCCGGCGTCGCGACTGACGGCCGGCCCCCCACCGTGTGCCTGGTAGGCCCAATGACTCTCGCGGGGGTGGAAGAATAGTTGGTGGCAATCGCGGCCGGCCCCCGGGCGGTGATTACTCCAGGTCTGGCCGGCGTCGGCGCTGCGCACCACCGCCCCCAGCTCGACCCCGGCCAAGACCACGGTGGGATCGCTGGGCGAAATGCCCAGCGCAATGACGTAGGCGGTAAACGGGGGCTCGGCCGGCGACAACCATAGCCAGCGCCCCCGTACACGCCGGAAGCCGGTCAGTTCCTCCCAATCGGCGCCGCCATTCTGGGTGCGGTAAATCAGTGGGGGACGCTTGGTCCCGGCGTAGACCACGCCCGGTTGGTGGGGGCTGGCGGCCAGCGATTTGACGATTACGCCCTGGAGGCCCAGCGGCCGCCAGCTCCGGCCGCCGTCCTCCGAGCGCAGCACGCCCTGCCCCTGCGTGCCAGCGTAGACCACTTCTGGGTTCAGTGGATTCACTTCCAGGCAGCGCACGTCCTGGCCGGCCAGCACCTGCTCCACGACCCACTGGCCGTCGGTTCCCTGCTCGGCGCGGGCCACGCCTTTGTAGGCCAGGGCGAGAAGGCGTCTGCTGGTCATGAGGATACCTCGTCAATGTAGAATAGGAGCTTCGCGTTGCCCTGTCTGCTGCGACAGGACGCGCGGTTACGGTGCTCTCCAGAGCAATGTACTACCGATCAGGAGAGGTATGAAATGATGCAGCATGGGAAAATAGATGTCGCGCGGCGTGGCCACGGGAAGCACGACCAGCCACGCCAGGTTCCAAACGATGGTCACCCAACCGATCCATGCGGCCAGCAACCCGGATTGGAGCACAGCGCCCCCAATGGCTGCCTGCGCCAGGAATGCCACGACAACGTAGATGACAATCAGCGCGTAGAGCTGCTCGTATCCCAGACTCAGGCTGAGGGCCTCGGCCGCCACCACCAGGATCCCCACGAGCACGTAGGCGGTCGCGCCCGTGCGTGCCAGGATGCGGCCACCGGTATCTTGAAGATGTCCCTCGAACAACACGAAGCCGATGGCGGTGAGAACGACCGCCGCTATAACGAAACTCCGTTCCCACACGAGATAGGCGGGGCTCGGTGAGGCGCCGCCGCGGGCTCCACCTCGAATCCAAAACATCACTCCACCGGGTAGAAAAGCGACCGAGCCCAGAACCAGGAACAAGCCGGCTGCACGTTCAATGCTCCAAAAGCGTGGGGCAATGATCAATTTCCTGCTCAACCGAGAACACGTGCTTTCAGATGGCTCAACCGCTTACGCGCCAGCCGCGCCGCGCTGTTCGACGTGTTGACAGCCAGAGGTGGCCTCCATCAGCACTACCTGTTCGGCAGGTAATCGTTTTGGATTGCTCACCGCTCGGCCGATGGGCGAACGACCGGGAGCGGCCGTCCTTCCCGCTCCAGCTGGGCTACAAGCTGCCCGCGGAAGTCCCACAGCATGCGCATCAACTTCAGCGACCCGACTCCGCGATCGTCCTGTGTCCCTCCGTATCCGACCACCCTCTCCGGAATCAGCCTGCCCGCAGCATCGAAATGCCCGCGGATGAGAAAGGCATCATTGGCGCGATAATTGCCGATCAGCCGGTGGTAGGTCAGGCACGCCGGCGCCCCTTCGCTCGGCTCGAACTCAGTTTCAATCGCAATGTGATCCCGCCGTACGGTCGCCTGGACTCGTATCGCGGCTGGCCAGCCTGCTGCATCGAGGTAAGACAGGACCGGCGGACGGGTATACCGTGGCAGCCACGTGAAGACATTCTCTGGAAGTGCAATCTCCGTCCCAGGCGAGAAGGCGCTGGGGCGGCTCGCCCTGCGCAGGAGATCCGGAAGGGTCCCCACACGCGGCCAGACATATTCCTGCTTGGGAATGACCTCGATCCAGATGCGGGCGAGGTAGCCAACCATGAGTTGCCGTAGGAGTGGGACGCGCAACATCAAGCGAAACATCGGAGGCCCCTTTCGGAGGAGCAGATCGACATAGCGCTCCGTATTCCGTTGCAGGTCCTGATCGAAGACTTCGGCGATCCCCTGCACCAGCACCAGAGGATCAGTGTCGGAGCGGCCACTGGCGCTGGGATCGGAAAAAAGGGCTGCTACCCGCGGCTCACGTTGGGCATTCCGAGCCTTGGTTGGGTACACGTAACCGGTGTTAAACCGAAGGCGCTCCTGGTCGAAATCGGGGAACAGCGGCCAGCAGACCGGAGATCCATCGCGGGCCAGGGTCACGAACTCTGCGACACGGTACATGCTGACAATATCGCGCCGCGTCAGCCCCTGCTTCGACGAGAACTCGGCGGCGTCCAGGCTGCTGGCGATAGGGTTCTTTTCTAATGCTGGCATGGCGACCTCCTCAGCGAATCTGACCCCGGCTTTCGCCGCCAGGGAAAGCCAGCTCGTCTACCTGTTTCATGTTGATACCCAGATCTCGATTTTGGCTCCGCGTTGTAATGCGCTCGAAGCGCTCGAGAAATGTCATCAAGACGAAGGATGTAGACGAGCAGCGCTCCTGGTCTGCGGAAAGCCTCGATCTGGTGTGCGCTCATCCTACACCGTTACTGCGCCGGCTGTCACGGGGCCAGTGCCCCCTTTTGGGTAGGACAATATGTCCTACCTCGGCAGGTGCGAAGAAGGCGTGAGATGAGGGGCGGCGAGAGGAATAGATCTGTCGGGCGTGGGAGTGGCGCGGTGAGAATCAGCGGTGCTTTTTGGGGAGTATCTGCCGCTCTCCTTGCGGCAGATCAAGAGTCGATCCACGTCAGGAAATGGCCCGTCTGTGTCGTGACTGTGTTATAATCGGCCCCAACGACGCTCCCACGACCACCCGTATCGCCGCAAAAGCACGTCACGAAAGGGACACCCGCATGGCGGCCCGTGCCGAT
>WNGB01016276.1_pt1 | contig 20402 bp, 14 predicted proteins | sample 5400681 | NCBI WGS metagenome assembly WNGB01 (sample SAMN13153367, study PRJNA577476) | soil metagenome | isolation source: 115 cm soil or saprolite under grassland replicate 2 | place: USA:California | collected 2016-06-15
CTGGCGCATCATTTTCTGGTGTGGGTACGGGTGCGCTGGGCGGCTCGCGCACCGGCCCTGACCCTTGCGCAGGTGCGGCTGTTGGTGCTGAGCGTCATTCCCAAGCCAATCCTGAACGCTGAACGGGCGCTGATGATGGTTCGGTATTACCAGCGACGGAGTCATGCCGCCTACCTTTCGCACCGTAAACGGAAACTTGCCCAGTTAGCTGCCTTCGACTCTGCGTTGTAATACTAGAGACATCTTTTCTTGCACGGTCGCTTGTGGATTTTCGACAAGACTAACCTCCATCAAGGTGATCGCGCGGCTGGCAGTGGTGGCAATAGAGCGTCGCAATGCATGGAAGCTACGTTCGTCGTCGCCAGGATCGTAGGGTGGAATCTGAAGGGTGTTGGGGAGTTCGAGCAACTCGGCGATTGTCGCCGCTAGAGAAGCAGCGGTGCGCTCATAGACGACACACCGATCATCAGCCAGTGCATCAAACTGGTGGACTAGATCGGTCAAGCTGGCCTGCAGTCTGTCGACTTCGGCGAAGCCGGGGAGGCCGAGCTCGGATTGGACCGACCGAGCCTTGCGTGTCAGGCTTCCCACGCGCGCGCGCAGCTCGCTCAGTGGCTTCGTCCCTTCACCGACGCGCTCTAGCGCCGCCTGAAGCCTGCTCAACTGCTGTCCAAAGGCGACCCAGCGTTCGTAGCACTGCTCCTGGCTGGCCCAGGATTCGACGCGTGATGCGAGTGTCTCAGCTTCGTCCAGCGCGAACTGCTGTCCGGACGCATGGACGAGGGCTTCGGCGCCCTCCCTGAGCCGTACGCGTTCCTGGTCAAGCATACGTCGCGCCGCCGCCAGGTGCTTCTCTATGTATCCATTGGGAACCTCTAACAATTCCACTGCCAATTGGGGCAGCGCTCTCAGCACTCGGCGGCGCAGCGCGTCGCGGTGAGCCATGGTCGCGGCGGTGGCCTGATCCTCCAGTTCGACTATCTGTCGCTCAGCCTGATCCAGCCGCCATGCCGCCGCGGCAGCCTGATCGTACTGCCCATCGAACTCGACCAGCGTGGCAGCCAGCTCTTCTGGGATAGCACCCAGGACGGTAGCACGCTGACGCAGTGCAGCCACGCGCGTGTTCAGCTCAATCACGGACGGTGCGGTTGGCGTGGCCAGGTTCTCTCCCTCGCGCCGCACTAGGCCGCGCGTTAGCGCCAAGCGGATGAGTTGTGTCGCCTCGATGGCAGCGAAGCCGGTCGCGCGCAGCTCAGCGTATACTTCACGCTCGGCCAGAATTCCATGCGCGCGCACGCGCTCCGCGATACGCAGCTCGGCCGGGTGCGGCACAAATCGGATGCTGGCATCATCACCCTGCCATGTATCGATCTTGAGGAGTGGCCCGTACTGGCGGGCGTAGCTGTCAAAGCCCGCGTGACGTTTCTGATCGAACAGCTCTGCAATTTGTGCCTTGCTGCCGGTTACCGGTTCCTGAGCAAGTTGTGCCGCCGGCGCGACCTGACCCAGCGCCCGCGTATAGTCGCCAAGCATCGCGGCCCAGATGGGGAAACGGGCCAGCGGCTGGTAGCCCGGCCAGCGGCTGGTGCAGAATTGGAACAGGAACTCCTTGAGCGCACCGGCGCCAGCAGAGGCGACTACAAAGCCGGTCGGCTCGAACAGAGATGCCGGGAGCAACTCCGCAAGCAGCCACTCGCGTAGCCTCGCCAGCGTATCTTCGATTCGCGCACGGTCGCGCTCGGGCAAAGCATCGAGCCTTTCCTGACTAAGATAGCGCAGCAGGCTCAACACGACTGCTGCCGAGATTGGATGAGGGCTGAGGTAGTGTGCGATCCAGCCAACGCTACCGTGCAGCCCCTGATCGGTTGCACGCGCCATGGCCAGAGTCAGGACGACGCGCGACTGCTCGGCAGCCACCGCCAAAGATGATCTTGCCTCGGAGTTTGGGTCGAGGCGAAAGACCAACCGCAGATCGACGTCGGCCGATGGCTCGATCGGCTCATTGGCTAAGACACCGTTGCGTATTGACACCGCGATTCGCCGCAGTGGGAAGGCAGTCGATGCGGTGCCTTCGAGGATACCAGCATAAGTGTTGTCGGCCGTAAGCTCGACGTCGGCACACCCACTCCAACCGTTCAGATCATTGACCTTTGCAGGAAAGAGCAACGGCAACACAAGATCGCGAAACACCTGAGCTGCGTCTTCGGTAAAAAGCTGCTGGTCGGTAATCTGCATCCAGTAGCGGCGCAGCAGAATGTTCAGGCGATTGGCTGGGCGGCCGACGCGCTGCAACTCGATCAGCGCCAGCCCTTCCTCGGTCTCGGTAACAATCTCCCCACGCAGGTCATCGTTCAGCTCGCGCCATGCCTGGGCTAGATCGTAGCGCGCTGCGACCTGTTCCGGACAGCCGCGGGGAAAGGCGGCGATTAGTTTCAGTACACGCGTGCGCTCCGCCGAGCGCTGGAAATAAGGGGAGTTGAGCAGGTCGGCGACTAGGGCCGGCACGACGCCGCGGTCACCATCGAAGCGAATCGTCCCATCCAGCAGGTCATCGATCAGGTCGATTGGAGTGTAACCATTGCTTGTCTGGTTTGTCCAACGCGCCGATGCCCGCTGTAGAACGTTGATTACAGTGCGTGGCCCGTTGCTCAGGTCGTCACGCTCGGAGAGCTGTCCCAGCGACTCGAGCGCGGCGTTGTCAATCGCGCACTGCTCGGCAAGGCTCAGGTGCAGAGCCGCCGTATACTGCTGCCAGAGCCGCGCCGGGAAGTCGCGGTCGTAGATGTGTCGAATATCCACATACAGCCCGTCGTCTTTGATACGGTGCAGGATGTCACCGGCGCGATCGGACAGTGTCCGCTCCGTGTCGGGGTCCATCGTCAGCACGAGGCCAAAGGGGATCTGGCGCGTGCGCAGGCCCCAGATCAGCTGGCGCAGCGCAACGAGCACGCCCTTGTTGGCGTTGCCTAGCAGCTGCTGGAGCTCGTCGATCATCACCACCAGGCCACCGTAGCCAGCCCGGCGCACCACCGCCGTCGCCTGCTCAAGAAAGGCCAGCAGATTTATGCTGACGTCGTCGAAGTCCAAGTACCCACGCTCCAGCTTGTCGCGAATCGCGACTAGTCCTTGGTCAAACGGTATGCCGAAGGCGCGCTCGTCGTGACGTGCCAGGGTTTCGGCGGTGCTGACCAGAAACTTATCGTGAGCCTCGACCAGCGGCTGTGCCGATTCGGTGAGGGTGAAGGCCAACCAGCCGTAGATTGCGCCCGCCAGCTCGGTGAAGGAGCCACAGGAGATTGGCGGGACAACTAACAACCGGGCCTGATTGCAGGCGCTCCACAGGCCAATCGCCGATGCGGTTTTACCGTAGCCGAAGGGTGCAATCAAGCAGGCTTTCGGCGTCTTAGCCTGCTGGACCGCGGCGACGAAGGATGCGCGCAATGCAGCGAGCGCCGGCTGCTCAACGTAGGTGGCAGCTTGCCAAGTGTAGGCATCCTGCACTTCTGCTGAGGTGGCGCGCAGAGCGCGTGCGTTGAAAGTGGGAACAATAGGCGCCTTGCCAGCAATCGTGAGCAGGCCGCTCATCGTGAACTCCTTTGAGGTACAAGGCCAGGTAGGGGTGAGTTGAGTAGCAGGACCGTTTCACCGCCATCGCTGGCTCGACGCAGCAGGCCGCCCATTTCTTCGAGGTGGTCCAGCACTTCGTCGAACGCATCGCCGTCGATCAACAGCGTGCGGCAGGCCCGCCGCCGGGTGGCGGCGTCAAGGCGCAGCGCGGTTCCTGCTGGACGGCCACTCACAGCAGCGATGGCCTCGAGCGTCAGTAGCAGGGCCTCGGGTGTACAGCTCGGGCGCTGGCGAAAGGCACCGGCGATGATACAAGGCGGGCTAAGGGCACGCAGCCAATGCATAATCCCCAGTACACTCGACGGGCTGAAAGACGCCCCCTTGACGTGAAAGACATCTTCAGCCCCTGTGATGATCGTGGCGACCAGACGGTCGCTATCAATCGACGTGGGCGCTTCATCCCACAGTAGTCCAGCCACAGCCTGGTAGGCCCAGGCGAAGCCTTCGCCGCCATGCTCAGGTGTCCAGAGCCAGCAGTAGCGCAAGTGTATCAGCTCGGCCAGCAATAGCTCATCACGAAGTGCCAACGCCGCTAGCCGCTCGCCGAGTGGCGTCAACACCAGCGGCGCATCACGTGTTGAGCGCGCGAGTAGGCCCAAGTCGCGTAGCGAGGCAAAGACCTTGGCGAGTGACTGGCGCCGGCCCAGCTCGAAGTCGTGGGCACGGGCCTGATCGAGAAAGCCTTGCTCATCGGCTGCAGATGCCATGCGCAGTAGCAGCATCGCCTCGCGGGCCACGATCGGGCTAAAGTCGTGTCGGACATGAAAAGTTGTCATACGCGTCTCGTACGGAGGCGAGCATAGCGCGACTCACCGATAATTGTCTGGACCGCTGGCGTCAGCGTGCTGACGCCTCCCTCCAGCGCGGCGACGGTATCGCGGATCACTAGCAGGTTGTGTAGCGCCTGATCCAGGCGATTATCTTGAAGTTGCTCGAACGACTGGCAGAACGGGCACTCATGGCTAGTAAGTGCCTTTAGTTCAGCGAAGCTCTTGGCGTTATAGGTCGAGCCTCCGATCTCACGAAGCATTCCATGTGAAACATTGCGACGACCCGTGAACGGCAGCAGCACATTGCCGAAGCCGGCAGTGCGGATCCAGCAAGAGCTGTCGAAGCTCGCGATTCCCAGTTCGTGCAGGACCGGAATCAGCGCTGGGGTACCGATGCCAAAGGTATGAGTCTGAAAGCCGAATCGCGCCGCCAGCTCTTGTAAGAACTCCAAGTTACTGAGCGCGCGCCGCGTCAACATGTTGATATCCTTGCCAGCACCGGTGGTGTCGAAACTGCCGAAACCCAGCGAGCGGTAACCCATGTCGAGGTAGGCATCGACACAGGCGCGAATCTGCTCGCGGGTATGGCCCTGGACCACCGGCAGCGCCTTCTGACGAATGTCGGAGGGTAACTCTCGGGAGAACAGCCGCGCAACGGCGATTGTGGCGTGGATACGCCCCGCGACCTCATCCTCGCTGAGATCCGACGAGGGCACATAGTCGGGCAGTACATAGACATCGGCCCAACGATTGCTGAGACACCAGTCCATCAGCCGGCCGTAAAGTGCTTCGTAGGCGATTTCGCCTTGCTGCACAAAGTAGCCACCTGAATCGAACCAGATACGGCTGCGGCCAACAAAATGCTCATGCACAAACTGCACTGTCGTCGGCTCGGAAAGCCCAGGCAGCGGTGTAAGTATTACCTCAGTGAAAGGGTCAGGTCCAGTACCAGAGCGCTCCCAGCGTTCTAGCAGGCCGCGAAGGTCGGAACGCTTCAACGTGGCGGACGCAACGAATCGCATTATGCCTCCGCGAGTGCTAATCGCCACACGACAAGTCGGCGTCGGCGCCCTGGCTCAATGGCGACCTGTTGAAAGCCAAGGCAGGCGTAGAAATCGTTGGCGGGCAGACTCTCGGGACAGCGTAGTACAATAGCGATGCGCCCAGATTTGCGGCAGGAATCGGCGAGCGCTTGCACCAGCCTTCGACCGACACCTTGGCGTTGAGTGGGGGCATCGACGCAGATATCGTAGAGCGCAGTCTCAACACCACGCAACCGATGGTTGAAGCGTACAAAGCCGACGATGTCCTGCTTAGCCACAGCTACAAGGAGCTGGCCTCGTTGAACCGCTTCAGCGAACACCGGCCGTGGTAGGAACCCCAGCGCATCACGTTGCCGATCAGCGATATTCTTACACGACCTAATCTCGACTTTGTCCATATTGTAGAGCGCATCAGGGCGCCCAGAAAGGCATGTCACGACCGGCTCTGAATTATTTGCATATCGCCTGCCACAGGCGACATCCAAAAAAGCCGCGAGTAGATGCGCCGGCCTCATACTGATAGCTAGTGGATTCCTGGTGATGACGACCGCGCTGCGCCCATTGTCATGTTGAACATAATTTGCATACCTTCAACGTACCCTCTTGCGTTATCATATGTGAAAAGTATAGAGTCATGGTTCAGGCGATGGGCTCTTCGTTGCCTATGATGGCTCCAATGTAGCTCCAGCACGAGAAGATGATACAGGTGTTCGGCGCCGAAGGCACACGCGAGTACGAAGCCGCGCTCGCGATCCGCGATCTGATGGTCAAAGCATGGCCGTCGGTTGCTCATAGTCCCACTCATGATGTGCGGCTCGTCGCCGGTGCAAAGTGTCATGGGCAGCAAAAGCGTGATATCGATGTGCTTCTCCTGGCGAGTTTTGATGCCGGATTGGAGTACCGACCGTTTCTATCTTTTCAAGGCGCGGATGGACAATACCATAAACCCGACAGTGTCCAGGTACGCAGCCTTTGTGTCGTAATCGAAGTCAAAGACCACCGCCCTGAAGATGTGCGCTTCGTCGGCACAGCAGTAGAAGTGCCCTATGGCGGCAGGTGGCACAATGCCAGCGAGCAAAACGAAAGTCAGGTTTACTCGGTGAAGCGGTATTTGGAGTATCACGGCATCCATCCACCCTGGATTTCCTCGTTGCTGTGGCTTCGCAACATCCCCAACGCGGCCCTGCCTTCCCGTCCCCACCCCAACATCGGCGCTCAAGTCACATGGGATTTAATCCTTAATGTTCTGGGACAAATGCATCCGCCGCGCTGGCGCGACGGACGATGGGTGATCTCGGCGATCAATCAGGATTACACAGCGTTGACACGGGCGACCGACCTCTTCACAAAAATCCTGGAACCGACACGACTGGATCGTCAGCGGATGGAGCGTCTGAGCAAGCAACATGTAGACTTGGCGACGCTTCAAGAAGCCGTTGGTAAAAAGCTGGTCGTCCTGTGGGGGCGCGGTGGCACCGGCAAGACGATGCATCTGCTCCAGTTCGCGAAGCAACTCTTCAACGAGCAGGGTGCGCGCGTCTTGATCCTGACCTACAACAAGGCGCTCGTCGCCGATATTCGCCGGCTTTTGACGATCCTCGGCATCGCAAACGATATTAGCGGAGGCGCGATCCAGATCCAGATCGTCCACAGCTTTCTCTATTCAGCGCTTCGTGGGATGGGGATTATCGACCAGCATGAGCCGACATTCCTCGCAAACTACGAGCGTCTGAAGGACGAAGCTCTGGAATTTCTGCAGACCGGCGCTGTATCAAAAGCAGACGTCGAGCAGCTGGCAAAGTCGAATGTTGAGGCATTCCGTTGGGACTATGTGTTCGTTGACGAGGGCCAGGATTGGCCCAGCAATGAGCGTGATTTGCTCATGAAACTCTACTCCTACAAGCAGATCGTGGTTGCCGATGGGGTTGATCAGCTTGTGCGTGGCCATGTGCAAGCGGACTGGCGCGGCACGCTCAAACAGAGTGAAATTCGCAAAGTCAACCTCAAGCGCTGTCTGCGGATGAAAGCGGGATTGGTACGCTTTGTGTCCACGGTCGCACGCCAACTCAACCTGCCAGAGGTGATGTGGGAAGTAGATGAGGACGTACTGGGTGGCCATGTCATCATCCTGGACGGCGATTATTTTCACGATCGGGGCCTTCATGATCGGCTGCTGAAGGACAACGCCGAAAACGGCAATAGCCCCGTTGACATGCTCTTTTGCGTGCCGCCCGGTCTGGTAATCCACTCAGGCGAACACGGCGCGACTCGCTCTGTCGCGGCGACTGTTTTTGCCCAGTGGGGTTTCCAGACATGGGACGGTGCATCCGAAGACGTCCGCGAGAGTTACCCTACCGAACTCGACCAATTACGAATCGTTCAGTATGAGTCGTGCCGAGGATTGGAAGGCTGGACGGTTGTTTGCCTGGATCTCGACCAATTTTATGAATTCAAGCTGACTACAATCGGTGGTACCCCCACTTTGGAGCAAACGCCTGGCGTCTTTGCCGGAAACATAGCCATGCTCCAACAAGCAGTAGCCCGCTGGCTGCTCATGCCGCTGACCCGCGCGATAGATACGTTGGTGATTCAGATCGATAGCCAACAATCGCCAATGTACAATGCGTTGGCGGCTGCTGCGGCGGAATATCCTGACATCGTCGAGTGGATATCAGTCACATAACTCTCTGTGGAGCCCGACAATGGCATCGGATGCAATCATCAACCCAGTTTACAGTCTGAACGGTCTATCCGTCAGCTTACTTGCACTCACAGACGCGACCCTTACTAGAGAACTAGCCCGTATCGCCCTGCAGACACCTATCACTGTACGTAGTGAGCTAACTACTTTAATCCAACATGAGCTGCGTGCTCAACTCCGACCGTATACGCTCCACTGCTATGTTTATAGAGACGGCGAACGGACAGAACTGGTGATTGAGTCAGATCTGTTCCACTTTGTAGCCACGGTTGTATCCGAAGGTGATCATAAGTACACATGTACCTATCAGTGGGTTGATGCTACACTTGATGGTGGTGTTCCATTTCACGTACCGCAGAAAATGAAACGCACTCGTCAGCAAAGGAAAATTGCTACACCACCCATTATGTTACAGCATGAGTTGCCACTATTTGACCATCCTTCTAATGATCGCCTGAATTCAGTCTCTATAGATTCATTAGCGATAAACAAACCACAAGTTATCCGTCCTCAAGCAGATAACTCGCATTCTTGCCTTACAATTCCACCTGACGAACCAACAGAACTCGTGGATTTGAATCAGCAGGATACTGCGTCAGTGAACACCGTATTCGAATCATTGATCAACAACGATATCATGGTGAGCGACTTCACCGATAATTTAGGAATTAGTGACAATATAGACAAACCAGGCGAGATCGTATCGATTAAAAAAATAATTGTTCAGCTGTTTGCTAATCTATCTGATCGAGAACAATCTGTTATCACATTACGCTACGGGTTACATGATGGAGAGCTTCGTACTTTAGAGAAAGTCGGTCGTTTTTTAGGATTTTCGCGCGCGCGAGCCTCACAATTAGAGCAGAAGGCACTTCGGAGATTACATCGTCCAGACTGCCATCGTATTATCCAGCCGATTATTCTTATGTTGGAAAAGGCCTTGGAGCGTTCGCAGGGAGTTATCTCGGTAGCATCCACACAAGCCATCGTAGGTGCGAGTGATGATTATGAACCACATACTTTCGAAGCGGTGATAGGATTTTTACTAACTCTTAACTATACGATTGAGAAGGTTAAAGGTGCCTCTGTTATTACATTCAAGCACGAACCATATAATACGTTTATGCCGCATATTGCCGGTATATGTGCTATTTTCAGGCGCATATTTGCGCGATCGCACCAGCAGGGTAAAAGTATCAAGGCCCAGATACCAGAGTATTTTCTTGTTGCTTGTCTCAAAGCGTGTCCTGATATTACTGTTGACGAACAAGAGCGCTATCAACTACAGCAGCAGGCAATTCTGGATGCGAACCGCTCGGATCCACGTTTACCTGATACCGCCTTGCCGGTTGCTGTGCCTATCCCGGTGGTGATTGAACACGCACAGAAACCGGTAACACGTGATCAAACGACCACGGTCGAAACGGCTGCGGAAGCGATTGTTCGAGCGCCGGACGCTTACGATGCATGGAACCATGCACTGATCGCCTATTTCACCGGAAGCGTCCAGCGAGGCACAACAGTTTTTCTCAGCGTTGATGACGAGATTATCGCCCAGATAGGGCGGCATCTACGCGGTACGAAACCGAGTTATCCATGCCGCTCGCGTCAATTTGAATACGATTTACGAGCGCAATGAGGCCGGCGAGCCGCAGGGTGTAGCGTTTCTGGCAGCGATGGTTCTCGCGGCATCGCGGATGGCAGATGAGGAAGCCATTTCGCATCTGGACTATTTTAATCGGCTACGGGAGGTGCTTGATCTTCCTCTGGAGGATGGCCGACCGCGTGGGATGCAAGCCGGCGCGGAAGAATCGCTCTGGCGTGAATGGACACTCTGGCTTCAAGAACAAGGTTTCCTACCCTCCGCCTCTCGAGGCAAAGAAGGCGCTCAGAAATATATTGCCTACCCCATCTCCCAGGCGCTCCTGCGTGGTGTAGATAAAGACCGACTGCGCCGGCTGTTCGCTGACAAACACTGGTCTGAGGATTGGGATGCAGAGACGCTAATCGCGCGGGTGCGGCGGGAAGCCGGAACGCTTTCAAAACATCTCCAAAGCGTTCTGAACTCTCACGAGCGCTCCCAGGCGCTCGCCGAGGCCATCCATGAGGTCTATGAGGCCTGGCAAGATGATCCGCAATCTGGTCGAGGCGCTTCAGATGCCGCACGTAGTCCGCATCTGTTTGCTTGGTTGTACCGCACCGAAGACATCTTCAGCGGCACGGTAGCCTACTACCTATATCCGCGTAGCTCACGCAGACAACATGCCGCCCAGGTCCAGATTCGATTCGATGGGACACTGCATACGGTTGGGATCGATTGCCCAGGTTGGTATACGCCAATCGGACCAATCAGCGCAGCTGAACTCGACAATGGTGGACATTACACGATCGAGGAGCCTGCTGATCTCGATGTGTTGATTCTGCGCCAGCGCCAGTTTTGGATTTTAAAACCCGATCCCGAAAATCCCAATTCGGGGGTATATGCTTCCTGGGGCAGGATAGACCTTGGCACACCGTTCATTTTACTGTGCCAGCAGCAATTGATTCCCCAACTCGAACAGCTACAGGCTGAGTTACTAATCAAGTGGGATGGTGAGCAGCGCCCATTTGCCGACGGGAATTGGGTCGAACTTCAACACTGCATGATTCAATCGCAAGAATGGTCAGGCATATCGATCGAAAACAAAGAATTGTACGACGCGCTCCAGCCAAGCATCAGTGTGAGCATCAGTATGGCCGGTGGCTTATGCGTTCCTAAAGTCGGTGGATGGCTTGAGGGGCATGGACCACGAATCACGATCTTTGGCTTCCAGGCTCAAGCAGATGTATGTGTCATTCGTGTCGCGGATGAGAACGTCGTGATAGAACAGCCGCACGATACTAGTGTTCCCTTCGATATCGAGTGGCCTGGACCGGGTGACTATCGAATCGAAGCCGTATGCGCAGGAGATAGAGCCGAACGCTTAGTCAAAATTATTCCTTGGGAGCATTTGCACTTGGCTGCGCCAGAGCATAGGGAGTCAGTCAGTATTGGAGATTGGCGCGTCTGTGGCGCTACCGTCGAGCTCGTAGCAAATTAAAGGAAATCGCCGATGCCACGCTGGTACAAAGGTTTTCAGGCTGTGAACACCACTCCACAGGCGCTTGTGAACCGACTAGCCGATCTCATTAAACACCACAAATTGGGCCAATTTGTGCCTGTTGCGCGTGTGGAAAAACGCGGTGGGCGCAAAGGATTTTACTTCTTTTTAGGGATCGAGAGTTCGTCTCTTGGGGAAATCCCGAACGAACTACGATCGACGCTATTTTGTCTTTCTGACTTCAAAGAACGTCCCGGCTATGATTTCACATTTACAGAGATTCGGTCTATGGTCGGAGCGGAATACGATGTCCATAGTCACGTACATCTTATTCCTTATGTGTGGTCACGACCGCTTCCTGATGAGAACCCGTTTGACATAGAGCCGTCGACTCGCAACCGCGGCGTAGACGAAGAGGCGATTAAAACTCGCACCCAGCGATATAATCACCTCTTGCTCTGGCTCTCAGCGGCGGGCATGGGCAGTTGGGATGTTTTTCGGGGTGCTTGTCAGACGCTTGGGCTAGATAGCGACGGAACGACGCCGCAGCGCATTCTCCGCCGTCTGCGACTCTTGGGACACATCGAAACATCGCCTGATGGCAGGCGTTGGACAGTCGCACCACCAGTGTTGGCGCGCATAGACGATCAGAGCAGTGAAGCGACTTATGTCCTTTGCGGCGCACGAGACCCTGCGCTGTTGGACGCGCTACGAAAGAACACTGATGTCGAATCGGCGCCACAAATGGACGGTACCGCCCCCACGACTGTGCAGGTGCGAGCGACCGATGCAGAAGCGTTGGCTGCAAGCCTACGGAATGTTACACAACAGGTTCGGATCGCTGACAATATAGCCTATCGACTGACGCATTTGTTGCCAGCACTGACCGACTGGATGGACACTCTCCAGGATCTCCAAGGAATTGTGCCTTCTATGTTCAACGTCAAACGATTCGATGGCCGCACTTTTGTAGAAGATATTTTTGATGAACGGAAGAGTGGCTTCTATGAGCTATGGCCGCTTGAGGTGCATCAATCGGCTGCGGCTCGCCCTAAATACATCCTCTTCTATGATGCCGCAAAGCGGCGCTGGCTGCGGGGCGATTGGTATGGTCTACGGTTCCTGGCGCTGCAATCGAGCGGCGCGCCGCGTCCGATCCGCTATGATCCGACCTCAGGTCGATTGGCAATCTTCGAAGACTGGCGTTGGCCAGAGTTGTATGAGCGCGTCTTGGTGCTCGCCTCGGGTCGACTACCCGACTATAATCAACGGTGCCTGATCTATGACTCGATCAGCCCACAGTTGCTCGCCGAATTGAGCGCCAAGCTGAATCTGCAATACGAGGAGATGTAGTGTTATGCATGACCTGATCGGCGCATACCAGCGGCTCGACGATATGTATCGGCTATACATCAAGAGCGCCTTCCCACTTCGCTCCTTAGTCATGGGAAACGAGCGAGATGTGCTCTTGAAACAGAAGGGGGTGTTGAGTCAGCCGCCACTCATCGAGGTGGCACCGGTCTACCCAACATCCGGTTTAACACTCGCCGATGCCACAGCGCAGCTCACGAAGCAACTTTCGAAGGACTTCGTAGGACTGGAGCAGCTAGCGCAGGAACTCTTTCCCGATAACCGGGTACTCTATCGGCATCAGTGGCAAAGTCTCCACGAAGTCGTGGTGAACCATAGAGACATTGTTGTCACGACCGGAACAGGTTCGGGTAAAACCGAATGCTTCCTCCTGCCGCTACTAGCGCAGTTGGCGCGCGAGCTAACCATCTGGAAAGCGCCTGACGCGACTGCGCCTGATCGGCAGTGGTGGAATCCAACAGCGAATCCCCACGGCAACCGTGTTAGTATTACAACGAGGGTTTACTCGCGCTGGTTCAGGCGCGCCAGCCGCCGTTTGCGATGTGATTGATACGCCCGATGATTCGCAGTTTGCCAATACGCCAAGACTTCCAGCACCCACCCTGCATCAAATGTGCGGTGCGGAATGACGTGGGCCACCAGAAACTGCGCCTGCGGCAGTGTCAGCGCTGGAGCGTTTGCTCAAACCGGCCTTGCAGCCGCACCAGAAACGCGAACGCCAACATGACGAGGGTCATATGATGATGCCAGCCGCGCCACGAGCGCACTTCGTAATCGCCCATGCCCAGTTCCTGTTTGCCGACTTCGAAACAGGTTTCGATCGGCCAGCGCATGCCGCTTGTGCGCACCAGTCGCTGCTGCGGCACATCGGGCGGGGCATTGCACAGATAGGTCTTCAACTCACCCTCACTCAGGCTGCGGCGCAGCACCAGCCAGAGGGCTGGGCCGGGCAATCCGTCGCGCACGGCCACCACGCGCAGAAAGGCAAACTCGGCCACCTGTGGCCCTTGGCTGCCTTCCTGAATGACGTGCTGCTGCCATTGCTCGGCGGGCAGGGCTGCGGCAATCGCTTGCACCTCCTCCGGTGTGGGCGCATCCGGCAGCAACCGTTCGCGCTTCGGCTTGGGCCCGCGTCCCGACCACGCTGGCACCGCGCTGGCTGGCCGTTCACGCCACACCCGCGTGTCGTGCGGAACCTCGGCGAAATACCACAGGCCCAGGCCGGCGATCTTGTCCAGCAGATCGGTGTTGCAGCCGAATGCTTCATCGCACGTCACCCACTGGCACGCCAGACCACCCGATCGCACCAGCGCTTCGATCATCGCCCAGCCCAGCATGGGCTTGGTGCTGAACGTGATGTCGTCCGGCACGCCGCAGGCGGCGCGGCGGTCGGCATAGGCGTCGGTAAACCAATCCTCGGGCAGGTACAGCCGCCGATCGAGCAGCGCGTAGCCGCGCTGAGAGGCATAGGCCAGAAACATTCCCGCCTGGCAGTTGGCGCGCTTGCCCAGTTCGCCGCAGTACTGGCGCTTGACCCCAACCGAGTGCAGGCCTTGTTTAGGGAAGTCACTGCCATCCAGGATCAGCACGCCATCGTCATCGCCCAGATCGCTGGCGACTTCCAGCCACAGGCGGCGCAGGATGGCCGTATCCTCCCAGGCTCCTTCGCCCACAAACTGCTGCATCGCCCGCACCGCATTGCGATCGGCGCCACGCAGATGCAAGATCATCGGTTCGATCGACTTGCGCGGGATGTCCAACAGCAAGCCATGCAGATAGGTTTCGGCCCAGGCCCGCTGTTCAGGACGAAAGAACAGCGGACTGAAGATCGCGTGATAGGTACGCAGCTCGTCCAGGATGCCATCCAGGTCGTGGGGCGTCAAGTCGAGCACAGGCGCCGTCGTGAGTTCCAATTGAGTCATTCGCTCCCTCACTGATACCATCAGGGAGGGATGATACCATAAAGTCTCGTTGTAGTATTAGGCAATGGGCGCATACAAAACGGCCGCATGCGCTCAGGGCTGTGATCCTCTATCCACTCAACGCCTTAGTTGAGGATCAGCTACGCCGGCTGCGAACTGCAATTGACGACGAGGACGTTCACCGCTGGCTGGATCGGGATCATGACGGCAATCGAATCACTTTTGGGCGCTATACCGGTCTGACGCCGATCGCCGGAACTCCAGCTCCCCAAAAGATTACACGGTTACGTAAAGAACTGCAAGATTTAGATCAGCAGCGTCGCGAGGTGCTGGCTGCGCTTCAAGCTGATCCGACGCTTGATCCAGATGTGAAGTTTTATTTCCCCCGCCTGGATGGCGGCGAAATGTGGTCACGCTGGGATATGCAAGAGACCCCACCGGACATTCTGATCACCAACTACTCGATGCTCAACATCATGATGATGCGGAGCATTGAAAACAACATTTTTGATGCGACTCGCGACTGGCTCGCAGAAGACGGACATCCAGAGCGCGAGTTCTTCCTGATCATCGACGAACTCCATGCCTACCGAGGAACACCGGGCACTGAGGTCGCATATATTCTACGTCTGCTCCTGTCCCGGCTAGGCCTGACTCCTGACTCGCCGAAACTACGCATCCTGACAACCACCGCCAGTCTGGAGGATAATCTGTCGGGGCGAAAATTCCTGCGCGAGTTCTTCGGCAGAGACCAGTTTGCGTTCATTAGCGGTCAACAGATAGATCCGCCGGCGGGCGCTCGTTTTGCGCTGATACCCTACCAGCAACACTTTGAGGAGTTCGCACGGAAAGTCCAGCCAACCTCACTCGCGGGGCCGCCGAACCCGAATGATAACGATACTAAGACCGAGATGGGGCAATTAGCCGATCGCTTGGGTGAGCCACGTGGCAAGGAAACGGTCGAACGATTGGGAGATGCGCTGGTGCGTATTCAAGCGCCTGATGCGCTTCGCGATGCGTGTAAGATGGTGCATAATGGAATAGTGCGTCCCACACAGGCGCCGCACTTGGATCAGCAATTGTTCCTCGCCGCCGCGGCTACCGCCGCGAATGACATACTCGCATCGGATGCGCTCCGCGGTGTGCTCCTTGCGCTGGGGATGTCACGTCTGAAGACTACCCTATTACAGTCGGCTCGCTCGCCCCAGCCGGTGCGTGGACATTTGTTTTTCCATCACCTGCTTAACCTTTGGGCCTGCTGCAACCCCGATTGCACTGCTGCGAATCAGGCCGAGCGTGCGAAAGAGCCAGGAGCACGTCGTCCGACCATCGGAGCACTTCATAGCACTCATCGGATCGCCTGCACATGTGGTTCGCGCATCCTCGATCTGATCGTCTGCGAAGTATGTGGAGATGTCTTCGTAGGCGGCTACAAAGCGAAACGACCGATTGGTACACGAACCTGCGTGATCCTCACCCCCGATCAACCCGACCTCGAACACATGCCTGACCGTGTGAGCCTCGATCAACGACATGGGCAGTATGCCGTATTCTGGCCGCTGCCGCACGATCAACCTGCCTGGTCGACAAAGGCGCTGGACTCGGAGTGGACGGTCGATAAAATCAAGCGTAAGTGGGAAAAGGCTAAACTGAACCGCGCAACCGGCGAACTCATACAAAGTTCGACGGCACCTAGCCAGGACGAGATTCCCGGCTGGCTGTACCACGTCGTTGGCAATCAGGCGGACAACCAGCCGTCTATGCCAACCAAGTGTCCGCGCTGCGATGCCGATTACCATGCCCGTAAAACGTTCAAAACACCCTTGCGCAATCATCGCACCGGCTTCCAAAAAGCTTGTCAGGTGATCGCCAGCGCCTTGTTCCGCGAAATGGAGTTGGATGCGGCATCTTCCAAGTCCAGAAAACTAGTGATCTTTTCTGACAGTAGGCAGGATGCGGCGAAGCTGGCGGCAGGCATGGAGCGCGATCATTTCCGCGATATGGTGCGTCTCTCGCTAATCCAGGTATTCCGCGAGTACTGGCCCGATCTGGTCGCTTTTCTATGCGTCATGTTCGCCTCCAATCAAGCCAATCTCCCACTCCTGCAATCACTCAATCCAACCCTCTACGCTGAGGTCACTAAACCTCAGCAACTCGATACCATTCGGCAACAACGGTTCATGACAGCAAACGCCAACGTGATCAATGAAGCACTAATGTGGTTTATGAACATGCCTGCGGTCAATCAACAGGCACGGATGGCGTGGGTTGAATTACTTCAGGCATATCCCGGCCGTATTCCGCTGACAAATCTGCTAGGTGCCATCCGTGATACATTACTTAGATGGGGCATTTGTCCAGGCGGATCAGAGTTCACAACCAAACACTACAAGTCAGGAACTGGTCAATGGGAACCCTGGTATACCTCCTACGACTGGACGAATCCGCTTCCTGTGCCACAGGTGAACGCAAGCTTGGCACAGATCAACCACATTACACGAATGGGCAATCAACTCACCGGTGAGCTGATGTATGCACTGTTCCCACATACAGCGAGGACGATCGAGGGGCTGGGACAAGGTTGGGTGAGCTACCGTCCATATAGCAACCCGTCTCCAGATGCTATTATAGCAAACCTAAATTGCTTGTTGATTTTCTGGGCACGTAGGCATATACATTGCCAGATCTCCAAACGTAAAGAGCATGTCCTTGATGTGTTCAAATGCTTCTTTTATGTCTGAAAACGTGCGCAGTGAATGGAAGAGCGCACGTACATATTGCTTGCCAATCTGCCATACATGCTCAATTGGGTTTTGTTCTGATGCATACGGCGCAAAACGGATACATGTCACGATCCACGCATCTGGTTCGAGAAATGCATTGACATCGAGTAAGAATTCTTTCATATCGCCTTGATAGTGATACGATACATTATCCCAGAGGATAAGTAATTGCTTCCCTGGATGTTTATGCCGTAATCGATGCATAAAGGCAACGGTGGTATCACCATTCGCGGTTGGGTAGTCTGCTAGAACGAATTCACCGGTTAGCATCTGTAATGCGCCGAAATACGTCTGCCGATCGTGATTGTTCTGCACAAAGACGGTCACACGCTGGTCAGATGGCGCCCATCCATAGCCAACAGCAGTATCACCTAAGACATGACATTCATCGACAAAATATACGATCATATCACCACCGGCAATGCGATCCCAGTGCTGTATCAGTACGGCCTCAATCTCTTTTTTTTCGTCGCAATGCGATCAAGATCTTTGTCAGGGTGCTGTGATTGTGCCCGTTTCCAGGTGATACCTGCCGCAGCGAAGAGGTCATAATAACTCTGGCGTGACTTGAATTCAATACGATAGGTGGTTCGTATAAAGGCGACAAGATCGTCAATATCCCGTATTTTCTGGGTCTTAATCCACTCGATAATTGATTGTCGTTGTTCTGATGTGAGATATCCTTGATATCCGTGATACTTCAGCACAAATACATCAACACCGTGTTCAAAACAGAGCCTTTTCCATTTGCTGACAAATGATTCAGTAACCTGTAACAGCGCAGCAATATCGTGCGGTTCAAATTCAAGCAGCAGCAATTTTACGGCCATCGCGCGCTTATATTCTCGTGCATCTTTTGTTGTATCTAAGAATGTGTTGACCTGATCAAGTGTCGGCATGGTGACTCCGCTTATTCCATAGCTGTTTCACTCCGATGAGAAGTATACACTTTTGGGCGGATTTTGACAACCATTATGGATTTGCTATAAGCACCGTTTAGAGCTAACGTATCACCCTGGTTGCGGGCTAACAGGCGCTTGCAGCTGACCGCCTTCGGCGCGCGAGATCGTTGGTATTTTAGCGCATTCTGGTGCCGCGCGCCTCGGCGGCAGCTGAAGAGCAGACCGTTGGGCGGATCAGTATCCGAGCAGCTTGATAGAACGCCTTTCGGGATCGGTTGAGACGGTGTTCGCCGATAGGCTCACGGACACCCATCGGGAGTGAGGTCATCAGATGATGGAGACGGCTGACCCGTACGCGGGCAATTGGGTACCGCCTTGGGACATCGGTCATCCACAGCCTGCACTTGCGCGCCTTGCCGAGCAAGGTAGGCTCGTCGGCCGGGTGCTGGATGTTGGGTGCGGCACCGGTGAGCACGCGCTGTTGGCGGCGTCGATCGGATTGGACGCGCTTGGTGTCGATGCTGCTCCATTGGGGATCGCCGCTGCTCGACAGAAGGCGATAGAACGCGGTCTGGTCGCTCGGTTCGTTGTTCACGACGCGACGGCGCTCTTGGATCTCGGAGCGCAGTTCGAAACGGTGATCGATAGTGGCCTGCTCGAGGCCATCGGCGAGGAGCATTGGCCCGCCTATGTCGCATCGCTGGCCGATGTGATAGTTCGAGGCGGTCACTGCTTCCTGTTGGAGTTCAGCGAGCACGAGCCGGGTGATTGGGGTCCGAAGCGCATCAGCCAACGGGACATCCGCGAAGCCTTTGGTGAAGGCTGGGTCGTGGAGTCGATCGAACCATCGCGCTTCGAACTACTAGACAGCGATGCGTCGCGACGACAGTTCGAAGCATGGAATGTTCCGTTCAGGCCTGCGGCGAAGGCATGGCTTGCATCGATCCGGCGCGCATAAGTTCCGGTTGGGATCTGTCCGCCCAACCCGGCGCTGTAGCCGACGCCGCTGCGCGTCGACCAAGATCGTAGCGATTTTGAAGGATTGATTCGGCTCGACACTCATACCGATCTAGCATGGCGGCGCGGCTAAGCGCCAAGCCGTTGGGCGGACCTGCTCTGGCGCTCGTTCCGCTCTGGAGACCCCGCTCCAACCTCCCGAAATAGTCAGCTTCTTGGGAGGTTCACAGTCTGTTCACATGACCCGTTGCCGTATATACTACTGTACGCCAAGCATACTGATACACCAAAATCGCTGGAGCGTCGCCAGCCCACCGAAGACGCGTGATCAGCATCTCGCCCTTCCATCGCTCCACATCTCTTGAAGGAGAACATACCATGTCCGTATCAACGCAACGACTTCTCATCGGTATGGCCATCTTCGTGCTCACCGCAGTTGGGCTATCGGTCCACGCCGCACCGATTGGCCGGCAAGCGCCTGCTGCGTCGCTCTATCTGCCGTTGGTGCGTGCTGCTGATCACAGTAGGATCGCTTTCGAAGCTACCGCAGCAGGCGAGATCCATAGCCAGATCTTCCTCCTGTCGCAAACCGGCGGCCCACCGGTGGCGATTCCCAATGGCTGTGGCACCGATGCATACGCACCCACATGGGCGCCCGATGGGCAACGGTTGGCCTTCGTCACGGGTGATTTCCCCCGCCTGCTCTGTATCGTCAATGCCGATGGCTCGCATCCCATGCACGTCCTGCAAAGTATGCTGACCTCTGGAGCGCGGGAGCTGGCATGGTCACCGGACGGCAGCCAGATCGCCTTTAGCGCGCGTCCAGATGGGAACCCTGAGATCGTGGTCATCAATGTCGATGGAACCAACCCGCGTCGGTTGACCGCAAGCACCCAATCCGATGGAAGCCCATCATGGTCGCCCGACGGGCGTGAATTGGTCTTCGCCTCACAACGAAGCGCGGAACCAGGGATCTATCGCATGAATGCGGATGGCTCGAACCAACGGCGGATTGCCGGAACCGATGGACAAGACTTCGCTCCGGCATGGTCACCAGACGGACAGCGGATTGCCTTTGCGTCCAGTCGTAATCTCACGTTCGGCAGTCGCATTTATGTGATGGATATCGATGGCCAGAACGTCACGCCGGCAACCCATACAGTGAACGGCGTATCCTATTTCGAGGACGAACCAACCTGGTCGCCGGACAGTCTCCGCCTTGCGTATACTGTGCGAGAACCAATGG
>WNGB01007700.1_pt1 | contig 20400 bp, 18 predicted proteins | sample 5400681 | NCBI WGS metagenome assembly WNGB01 (sample SAMN13153367, study PRJNA577476) | soil metagenome | isolation source: 115 cm soil or saprolite under grassland replicate 2 | place: USA:California | collected 2016-06-15
GACCACCGCGATCCCGGCGATGACGGTCGAGTCCATCGGCGCGCCGGCGTCAGCGCGGGACGGGCACCGCGGACAGCGCCGCCTGCACCGCGTCGTCGGGCCGGTAGCGCTCGAGCTCGGCTTCGGGCCGCAGCAGCAACCGGTGGCGCAGCACGGGCCGCGCCATCCACGCGACGTCATCCGGGGTCACGAAGTCGCGCCCGCTAATGCGCGCCGACGCCTTCGACGCGGCGAGGAGATGCACGGCCGCGCGCGGGCTGGCGCCGAGCGCGACGCTCGGGAGCTCGCGGGTGCGGCGCACCAGCGCCGCCACGTACGCCACGATCTCGTCGGCGACGGTGGTCGCGTCGACCTGGTCGCGGGCGGCGCGCAGGTCGTCGGCCGTCGCCACCGGCCCCACGTCGTCGATCGTCGCCGGCATGACGCCCCGGTGCGCGAGCTCGAGCATGCCGATCTCGTCACGCTCCTCCGGATACCCGACGTCGACCTTGACGAGGAACCGGTCGAGCTGGGCCTCCGGAAGCGGGTACGTCCCCTCGTACTCGATCGGGTTCTGCGTCGCGATCACGAGGAACGGATCGGGGAGGGGCCGCGGCTCGCCGTCGACCGACACCTGGCTCTCCTGCATCGCCTCGAGCAACGCGGCCTGGGTCTTCGGCGGCGTGCGGTTGATCTCGTCGGCCAGGAGCACGTGCGTGAACACCGGACCGGGCCGGAACGCGAGCTCCTGTACGTTGGGCGCCGAATCGGACGGCCGCAGCGTCATCGTGCCGGTGAGGTCGGACGGGAGCATGTCCGGCGTGAACTGCACCCGGCGGAACGACACGCCCAGCGCCCGCGCCGTCGCGTTGGCGACCAGCGTCTTCGCGACTCCCGGGACGCCCTCGAGGAGCACGTGGCCGTGCACGGCGGTCGCGGCGAGCAGGAGGTCGACGACGTCGTCCTGACCGACGACGACCTTCCTCACCTCGGCCGAGACGCGGTCGCGAAGTTCCCTCACGGTACGGCTCCTCCTTCTTCATCGCTGACATTGGCGCCGTCGCAACCTCCGGCTCTGCGGCGACGGTCGGCAAAGCCGCCGTCGCCGCGGCTTGCACGCGCCAGCGCGGCGCCCGCGGCGACGACGTCGTGGTCGGTGTGCGGCGGGGCGAACAGCGCGTCGATGTCTGCGGGTGACCAACCGAGCCGCGCGGCCGCGGCGCGGATCTCCGCCTCGGTCGCGGTCGGCAGCAGTCCCGTGCGACGTGCGACGCGCTCGCGCGCGGCCGCCTGCAACGGGCCCATCGCCTCGACCGGGCGACCGGTGCGAGCGAGCGAGACGCCGAGGGCGTCGACGTACTCGCGCCGTGCCGGTGGCATCGGTCGCGCCGCGTCCTCGGGCGGCCCGAGCCTCCGTCCGGCGGCGACGGCGGCCAGCAGCGTGGCCAGGACCAGCCCGACCAGCGCCGCCTGCCAGCGCCCGGGGATCGCGCCGAGACCGGTCGCCCGGCCGTAGCCGTGAAGGCCCTCGGCGAAGACGGCGGGGCGTCCGTCACCGGCGGCGGCGAGCCCGAACCCGGCGTTGTCGGCGCTTCCTAGAAGCCGGTTCTGCAACGGAGACGGGTCGGCCAGCGCGACGACGCGGCCGCGGCCCACCGTGCCGACGGTCGCGAGCGCGTGCGTCCCGCGGCCGAGCACCGACGTCATGGCACCGGGCGGCGACCAGGACCCTTCGCCGGCGCTCCGCACCGTGCGGATGTCGGCGACCTCGCGCGCCGCGCCGACCGGCTCCGCGATGCGGACACCCACGAACGACGACGTGGGCGGGTCGGTGAACAGCTCGGCGAGCAGCCGGCTCGTGCTGCTGCCACCGGCGACGAGGCGGCCGCCTCGTTCCACGAACCGGCGGATGTCGCGGGCGTCCTCGTCGTCGAGGCCCACGGGGTCGAGCACGACGAGCGTGTCGGAAGGGACGAGCGTCGCGTCGGTGATGCTGCCGCGCAGGGCCTCCGTGCCGTGGTCGTTCTGGCGGAGCAGCTCCGCGTACGCGGCCAGCCCGTCGCGTCCGGTGGACAGTGACGACGAGCGCGGCGCCGTCTCGTCCGCGCCCCGGGTCGACGAGTCGAGTACCGACACCGCGATGTTGACGAGGACGACGAGCACCACCAGCACGATCACGACGCGCACCGCCGGGTGCAATCGGCGCCAGGATCCAAGGCGCGCCGTCATCGGTGGCCGGCCTGCTCGAGAACGCGAGGCCATCCCGTGCGCGCGGAGAGAAGATCGCTCTCCGATGCGCGGCGCCCGCCGTACGCGACCGCGTCGAATGTGACCGCGATCTCGTCGAAGTCGTCGAGGCGAAGTCGTCGCGCTACCTGACCGGTTGTGATCGACGGCCGAAAGCTGATCGCCCCGGTGCGGTCGAGACGGACGAGGCCGGCACGGAATCGCAGCCGCAGTGCGAGATCGAGGTCACCGCGTCGTTCGGCGGCGTCGGCCTCGCGTTCCAGCCGAGCGGGGTCGAGCTTCTCGTCGCGCGAACGCCGCCGGCCCGCGCCGGCGCCCAGCGCCCGCGCCGCCGCGCTTCGGCGCGCGAGGAGGAGGGCGACGAGCGTGACCGCGGCGACGAGCAGCGCGCCGAGGACGACCTTCCCGGCCAGCGACTCGGTGATGCGGGAGAAGAAGTCGCCGATGGGGCGCAGGCGGTCGCCGAGCCACTCGAGCACGCCTTCGAACGGGCGCGGCACGTCCGCGGGCTTGTACCGGCGGCCGCCGAGGATCTGGCGCGCCTGGTCTCGGGCGCGGTCCGGGTCGACCTGCCGCGGTCGGGCGAGCCACCCGGGCGTCAAGATCGCGGCCCCGGTGGCGGCCCCGTCGGCCCGGGCGGCGGGCCGGTGGGGGGAGGTGACGGTTCCCACCCCGGCGGCGGTGGTGCCCAGCCGCCCCCGGCACCGGGCTCGAGCACGGCCGTCCACGGCATCGGCGCCGGGCGCACGTCGGCCGCCGGCGCGCCGATGCGCTGCGCCATCAGCTGGAGGTCGAAGCCCTCCTTGCGCACCCGCAGGTCGAAGTAGATGACGGTGACGAGCGCCGAGATGAACGGGATTGTCAGCACGTTGGCGGCGGCGGTGAAGACGGCGTTGGCGAGCTCGACGACGAAGTCGTTGCCGCCACCGGTCAGCAGGAGCGGCAGCGCGAGCAATCCGAGCCCCAGCGCGACCGCGGACGCGAGCAGGTTCGCAAGGAGCAGGATCCCCGCCGTCGGCCACCACCGGCCGCGCACCAGGCTGAACGAGCGGCCGAGCGCCTTGAGCCCGCGGACATCCTCGAGCAGGAGCGCCGGGATCGCGAGAGCCCACGCCGCGTACAGCCAGACGCCGGGAACGATGCACGCCGCGAACGCCAGCAGGAGCAGCACGGCGTGGATCACCGTCAGCCAGATCAGCGGGCCCAGCCGCCGGTATCCGAAGCGCAGCGATCCCCGCCAGTCCGTCTCTGTGCCGAGGTACGCGTCGCTCACGGCCTTGAGGCACGCAGCCTCGGCGAGCGCGGCCGAGATCACGCTGATCACGAGCAGGAGCAGGAAGGCGGCGAAGCCGGGCCAGCCGTCGCCCGTCGTGGTCGTCGTGGTGCCGGTCCTGGCCGTCGTGCTGTTCGGCAACGACAGCGTGATCAGGATGCTCACCACCTGGACCGGCACGACGACGATCGCCACCGCCGCGAGCATCGTGGCGAACTTGTTCCGGTAGATCTTGATGCCGGCGTCGAGCGTCTCGCCGATCCCGAGCGGCCGCAGCTGCGCGGCGTTGGTGCTCACGACGGAAAGCTACGGCGTCAGCACCTTTGCCGCGCCGTCGGCCTCGCCGAGGACGACGCCGTACACGAGGTACGGCCCCCACATCACGACCCCGCCGGCGCCGACGTTCTCGAGCTCGCCGTGGCGGTGGATGTAGCGCCGGAACGCGCCCCACAGCGCCTTGTGCCGCCGCCCCGAGCGCGTGAGTGCCCGCCCGGTCAGGAAGCTGGCGGCAGTCCCGACGATCTGGGCGACGATCACGAGCGCCACGTAGACGGCGGGCCTCGAGAAGAAGAACAGCGAGAAGCCGATGGCCGTCGTGATGAGCGCGCCGCTCATGTCGAGCAGCGGGAGGACACGAGTCACGAAGCCCGCGCTCGATGCCCGCTTCACCGCGTCCTTCCGGTAGGCGCGCCACCACGGCGTCCGCCCCTTCCACACCGGCGGCCCCTCGATGGCGCCGTCGGTGGTGGCGTTCGCGCGCAATCCGCCGAGCACCAGCCGCTCGCCGTCGTTCGTGCCCGCTTCTGCCGGCGGCACTTTCACGACCAGGTGGTCGGGCCCGTACTCCTGGATGTCGATCGCCTTGCGCTGCGCGAGCGCCAGCGTCGTCCCCGCAACAGCGCGGCGGTCCGGCGTCCCGTCCCCCCAGAGCACCGACACCACTGCCGGGTCGTAGGCGTCGGGCGGCTCCGACAGCTCGGCCGGCACGTCGCTCACCTCGCGGCGCTGGTCGAGCTTCACGGCGATCGCGTGGCGCAGCACCCGGAACCAGAAGATGGCCGGGAGGCCGAACGCGATCGCCGTGATGATCCAGCGGGCGAAGTCCGCCTGGCGTTCGACGCTGCCGAGCGTGGTCTCGGTTGTCTGCTGCGTGACCTCGCGCGTCGACTGCACCTGCTCGAACGTAGGAAGGAAGTCGGTCGGCTGGACGGGCGCGTCGGGCACGAGGTTCGACGGGAAGCCGAGCACGAGGCTGCCGTCGGTCCAGATCGGCGCGTTGGACGAGAACGCGACCGCGCTTGCGCCCTGCGGCGCGATCTTGCGGTCGCGGCCCGCGTACAAGTGCGGGTAGAGGGTGCCGGGCGCGGCTTCGGGGAGCGCGATCGTCCCCGTGAGAGCGATGTCGGGATCCTGGCGTGAGGCGTCGTCGGGCGACGCCACGACCGGGAAATCGAGCGTGGCGATGTCCCGGTAGCGGGTCACGGCCCCTGCGACGTCGAAGGAGACGATCGCCTTCTCCTTCCGGACGTCGAGCTGCTGATCGCCGAACGCGTCTGTCCTCGTCGCGGCCGGCGTGCTGTCGACGGCGACGTTGGTGGTCGCACCGAGACCCTGCGGCTTCGGCACCAGGACGGTTCCGCCGTCGCTGCCGCTGAACGTGACGGTTTCGTCGACGTGGAGGATGCCGGCGGGCGTCACCGTCCCGTGCACGTCTAGTGCGTCGATTTCGGAGCCGCGGCCGTTGGGGTTGACGTCGATCGCAGGGCGGCACCCGGCGACGCCGAGCGCGACGAGCGCGAGCGCGCCAAGGGTGACCGCGCCCCTGCCCGTGCGCACGTCGGGGTGGACTTACAGCGCGCGCACGAGGGTGGCGTCGCCCTGGCCGCCGCCGCCGCACAATGCGGCCGCGCCGAGCCCGCCACCGCGGCGGCGCAGCTCGTTCACGAGCGCGACGACGAGCCGCGTGCCCGACATGCCGATCGGGTGGCCCAGCGCGATCGCCCCGCCGTTCACGTTGACGATGTCGTCGTTGATCTTGAGGTCACGCATGGCGGCGAGCCCGACGGCGGCGAACGCCTCGTTGATCTCGAACAGGTCGATGTCGGAGACCGACTTGTCGACCGGCTCGAGCGCCCGCTTGATCGCCCGCGACGGCTGGGTCAGGAGCGACGGGTCGGGCCCGGCGACCATGCCGAAGCTCACGAGCTCGGCAATCGGCGTGGCGCCCAGGTCCTGTGCCTTCTCCCGGCTGGTGACGATCACCGCGGCGGCGCCGTCGGAGATCTGGGATGCGTTTCCGGCGGTGATGGTGCCGTCCTTGGAGAACGCCGGCTTCAGCTTGCCGAGCGACTCGGGTGTGGTGCCGGGGCGGACGCCCTCGTCGGTGTCGATGAGGATCGGCTCGCCCTTGCGCTGGGGGACGCTGACCGGCGTGATCTCGGCGGAGAAGCGCCCTTCCTTGATGGCGGTGGCCGCCCGCTCGTGGCTCTTGGCCGCCAGCTCGTCCTGGGCCTCGCGGCTGAGGCCACCGAACTTCCCGGCGTACTGCTCGGTGCCGGCGCCCATGTGGATGGCGTCGAACGCGCACCACAGGCCGTCCCGGATCATCGAGTCGACGAGATCCCCGTCACCCATGCGGTACCCGGCCCGCGCCCCCGGGAGCAGGTACGGCGCCGCCGTCATGGACTCCATGCCGCCCGCCACCACGACCTCGGCGTCGCCGGCCTGGACCATCTGGTCGGCGAGGTAGATGGCGTTCATGCCCGACAGGCACACCTTGTTCACGGTGAGCGCGGGCACGGTCATCGGCACGCCGGCCTTGACCGCCGCCTGGCGGGCGGTGATCTGGCCCTGCCCGCCCTGGAGCACCTGACCGATGATCACGTAGTCGACCTGCTCGGGCCCGACGCCGGCGCGCTCGAGCGCGGCCGCGACGGCGAACCCACCGAGGTCCATGGCCGAGAACGACGCCAATGCACCGGACAGCTTGCCGATGGGTGTCCGAGCCGACGAGATGATGACCGAGTCGGGCATTTGCTTCCCTCCCCCGAGAAACGATCGCCCTGCGAGAGTAGCCGCGCGAGACGCCGGACAAACCAGCCGGCGCGGCGATACGGTCACGCCCTATGACACAGATCGAGAGCATCCGCGACGCAATTCTCGAAGGCGCCGACGGCGACGCTGTCGGCGCGCTGCAGCTGCCAGAGACGTTCCGGGCCGCGGTCGTGCGAGCCGAGGAGCAGGAGATGTTCGCGGGCTTGCCGTCGGAGGCGAAGGACCCGCGGAAGTCGACGCACGTCGAGGACGTGCCGATTCCGGAGCTCGCGCCCGACGAGGCGTACGTGGCCGTCATGGCGTCGGCCATCAACTTCAACACCGTGTGGACGTCGATCTTCGAGCCCCTGCCGACGTTCGGGTTCCTCCAGCGCCTCGGCAAGGAGAGCGTGTGGGGCAGACGCCACGACCAGCCCTTCCACGTCATGGGAAGCGACGCCGCCGGGGTCGTGCTGCGCGTCGGCTCGGCCGTGCGGAACTGGAAGCCCGGCGACCAGGTCACCGTGCACTGCAACTACGTCGACGACCAGGACCCGTCGTCGCACGACGACTCGATGCTGACCACCAATCAGCGCATCTGGGGCTTCGAGTCGAACTACGGCGGCCTCGCCGAGATCGCGCTCGTGCGGGCGAACCAGCTCATGCCCAAGCCCACGCACCTCACGTGGGAGGAGGCCGCCTGCAACGCGCTGTGCAACTCGACGAGCTACCGGATGATCGTCAGCCCCAACGGCTCGCAGATGACCCAGGGCCAGACCGTGCTCGTGTGGGGCGCCAGCGGCGGGATCGGCGCCTACGCCGCGCAGTACGTGCTCAACGGCGGGGGGACGCCGGTGGGTGTGGTGTCGTCGCCCGAGCGAGCGGCGCTCCTCCACGAGATGGGCGTCGAGCACGTCATCGACCGCAAGGCCGAGGGCTACGCGTTCTGGAAGGACGACACCGAGCAGGACCCCGGCGAGTGGCGGCGGTTTGGCAAGAAGATCCGCGAGGTCGCGGGCACCGACCCCGACATCGTGTTCGAGCACCCCGGGCGCTCGACGATGGGCGCATCGGTGTTCGTGTGCAAGCGAGGCGGGATGATCATCACGTGCGCCGCGACCTCGGGTTTCACGATCGAGTACGACAACCGGTACCTCTGGATGATGCTCAAGACCATCAAGGGCAGCCACTTCGCGAACTACCGCGAGGCGTGGGAAGCCAACCGGCTCGTCGGTGAGGGCAAGATCCACCCGACGCTGTCGGTCGTGTACTCGCTCGACCAGACGGGCGAGGCGGCGGCGCAGGTGCACGGGAACCTCGTCGAAGGGAAGGTCGGTGTCCTCTGCCTCGCTCCTGAGGAAGGGCTCGGCGTGACGAACCCCGAGCTGCGCGAGCAGCACCTCGACCAGATCACGCTCTTCCGCCGTCACCACAAGGGCGGAAGCGCATGAGCGATCCCGTCCTCACCGAGATCGACCACGTGGCGATCGCGGTGCGCAACCTCGACGACGCAGTCGAGTACTACCACCGCACGTACGGGGTCGAGCCGGTGCACCGCGAGGTCGTCGAGCACGACGGCGTCGAGGAGGTGCTGATCCGGGTGGCCGACTCGTACATCCAGCTCCTCACGCCCGTGCGTGACGACTCACCCGTTGCCAAGTACCTCGACAAGAACGGCGAGGGGCTCCACCACATCGCGTACCGGGTGGACGACTGCGGTGCCGCGCTCGAGCGGGTCAAGCGCGAGGGGCACCAGGTGATCGACGAGGCGCCGCGGCCGGGCAGCCGGGGCACGACGGTGGCCTTCCTGCACCCGAAGACCGCGTTCGGCACGCTCGTCGAGCTCGTCCAGGAGTAGCCCCTGCGCCTCCCCGACGGCCGTGTCCTCGCGCACGAGGAGCTCGGCGATCCCGCCGGTCGACCCGTGGTCCTGTTCCATGGCGCGCCCGGCTCACGGCTGTTTGCGCCGCCGCCGGACGTCCCGGCGTCGCTCGGCGCGCGGCTGATCAGCTTCGACCGGCCCGGCTTCGGCGGCTCCGACCGCCGCGAGGGCCGAACAGTGCTCGACACCGCCGCCGACGTCGGCGCACTGGCCGACGCGCTCGGGATCGATCGCTTCGCGGTGCTGGGTGTGTCGGCCGGCGGCGGACACGCACTCGGCTGCGCCGTGGCGCTCGGCGACCGGGTCTCGGCGGTCGCGGTGACGAGCATGCCGGGCCCGCTCGACGAGGTGCCGGGCGCGTGGGACGCCCTCGACCGCCGGCAGCGGCCGGCGGCGGAGATGGCTCGCCAGGACCCGATGCGCGCCGCCCGCGGCGTCGTCCGCTACAGCGAGCGGTGGCTCGACGACCCGTCGACGTTCCTCGGCGGGGGCACGGCCGACGACCGCGACCTCCTCGCCGAGCCGGCGGCGGGACCGATGCTCGTGGCGGACGTCACCGAGGCGCTGCGCCCCGGCCCCGGCGGCCTCGCCGACGACCTCGTCGCGCTCTGGATGCCGTGGGGCTTCGAGATCGCCGCCGTCCGGCCGGGTGTCCGGCTCTGGCACGGCGCCCAGGACGCCCGCGGCGAGCCGGACTTCCGATACCTCGCCGCCACCCTGCCCGGCTGCCGGTCGCAGATCTGGCCCCACCAGGGCCACCTCGGCGTCCTGCGCCACTGGTCGGACGTTCTCGCCGCAGTGCCGGACTGAGCGACATCGTCGGGGCCGCTTCCGGCGGGGCCCTTGCGCGTTCCGATGCAACCGCGCGCGCTCGTGGGTACGCTGCGCGCCGCCGGGTCGGAACGCCGGTGCGCGGAAGAGGGTGGATGGCTGACTACACGCAGACCCACGTCGTGCCGACCGAAGGGCTCCCGGCGTGGAACCAGCCCGACGGCTCCGGCCCGCCGGCCGCGACCCTGGATCCCGGACTCGACGTGCAGGTCATCGAGAGCCGCGCCGATTGGGCCCACGTCCGGTGCTCGAACGGGTGGGAGGCGTGGGTCGACGGGCGTCGCCTCGTCGAGTCGCAGCCCGCCCCGACGCCGGTGGCCGCCCCACCCCCGCCGTCGCCGACTCCGCCGCCGCAGCAGGCCGCGCCGCCTCCGACGCCGCAGGCCCCGCCGGCGACGCAGCCGGTTCCGCAGGCGGCCCCGCCGACCCAGCCCGGCCCACCGTCGGCGGTGTGGGCAGCCCCCGCGGTCGCGGACGCGCCACGTGCCGGAGGCGGCTTCAGGATCGGCCCGGGCCAGATCGTCGCCCTCGCCGGCGGCGCGCTGCTGTTCGTTTCAGGGTGGTTCCGCTGGCTGCATCTCGAGCTCGAGTTTGCCGGGCAAACGGTCTCCAAGTCCGCCACCGCCTACACCACTCCGGCGCATTTCCTGCTCGACAGCTCGTCCGAGCTCGGTGGCCTGAGCCTCGGAATCCTCATCGCCTTTCTTGGTGTCGCGTGCATCGCAGCCAGCTTGATCAGCGCATGGAAGAGGCGGCTGAGCATCCTGAGCGTGGCCACGGGAGGCGTCGCGGTTCTCGTCATCGTGCTCTTCCTCGTGCAGACGAAATACGCAGTGAACGATTTCAACGGCCAGGTTCCGAAGAGCGCTGAGATGAGCTACTTCGACGCCCTGCGTTACGGCGCGATCGTCGCGTTGCTCGGCGCGATCGCCACGCTCGTGGGAGGGATCCTCGCCCTCGTTCTCAAGAGGTCATGACACAGCCGCACGAAAAAGGGGTGAGCCAATGAGCCAGCAGGCAACGCCGTATCCGTTGACCTTGTCGGTCGACTACCCGGACCGCGAGCTCAACCGGGTCACCACCGGGTTCCGACTGATCCTGGCGATCCCGCTGTTGCTCCTGCTCGCGGTGTTCGGCCGGACGCAGTTCGGCGGCCATCCGCTCAGCGCCGGGCTCTTGCTGTTCCTGCCCGTGCTCGCGTTGCTGGTGCTGCGGCACAAGTACCCGCGGTGGTGGTTCGACTTCAACCTGCAGCTCGTGCGGCTCGAGGCGCGGATCTACGCGTACGTCTACCTGCTTCGCGACGAGTACCCGTCGGTGGACCAGGAGCAATCGGTCCACCTCGACGTCGCCTACCCCGACGCGCAGAACGACCTGAACCGCTGGTTGCCCCTCGTGAAGTGGTTCCTCGCGATCCCGCACTACATCGTGCTGATCTTTCTCAACATCGCCGCTGTCGTCGTCGTGGTTATCGCCTGGTTCGCCATCCTCTTCACCGGCCGATACCCGCGGGGCATGTTCGACTTCGTGGTCGGGGTCATCCGCTGGGACCTGCGGGTCTCGGCGTACGCGTTCCTGCTCGTGACCGACCGATACCCGCCGTTCAGCCTCGCGCCCTGAGGGCACCGACACAGGGGGTAGCGCATGTCCTCGACCGCCTCGACTGCGGCGGGAACCACCCGCGGCGCCACCGTCGGCCGCGTCCTGATCGTGATCGGTGGCGCGCTCGCGGCCCTGTCGAGTTGGTTGAACTGGGGCGCCAAGTTCAACCGGCCAAACTTCCGCGTCCCGGCCCGCACCGCGTACACGATCCCCGCCAAGTTCATCCTCGACAACAAAGTGAAGGTCCCGGGCGCCGGCCTCAGCCTCGGCATCGTCGTGCTCGTGCTCGGGCTGCTCGTGGTCGCGGTCGCGTTCTCGCCGTGGTGGAAGGTCGTCGGCTTGGTCGTCGGTGCGGCTGTCTTCGTCGTCGCCGTGCTGTACGTGTACCAGGTGCGTGAAGTCATCCACGCCGCAGCCCCGAACTCACCCATTGCGGGGAAGAGCGTCCGCGACTTCATCTCGATCGGTCCGTATCTCGCCGCCCTCGGCGGCGCCCTCGCCGTCGTCGGGGGCGTGGTTGCGCTCATCCCGTCCGGGTTCTGGTCGAGCCTCACCTCCGACGAAGCGGACGAAGGAGAGCGGCCGAGCTCGGCGGGAAGCCCGTAACAGTCGCCCGCTACGCTTCGCCCTGATGGCGGTCGAAGACTCGGACATCCAGGGCGAGGGCGGCGCGAGCGGGCCCGTCCCGCCGGTCGCGCACCCGATCGAGGAGCGCCTCGACCAGCTCGACAAGCTGCGCGAGCAGGCGCTCCACGCCGGCAGCCCGCCCGCGATCGAGCGTCAGCACCAGCGGGGCAAGCTGCTCCCGCGCGAGCGACTCGAGCAGCTCCTCGACCCGGGCTCGTTCGTCGAGCTCGACATGCTCGCCCGCCATCGCGCCCACGGCTTCGGTATCGAGGACAACCGTCCGCTCACCGACGGTGTCGTCACCGGTTGGGGGACGGTCAACGGGCGCAAGATCTTCGTCTTCGCGCAGGACTTCACGCTCTTCGGCGGCGCGCTCGGCGAGGTGTACGCCGAGAAGATCCACAAGGTCATGGATCTCGCCGAGTCCGTCGGCGCGCCGCTGGTCGGTCTCAACGACGGGGGAGGCGCGCGCATCCAGGAGGGTGTCGTGTCGCTCGCGGGCTACGGCGGCATCTTCTACCGCAACGTCCGGGCATCCGGGGTGGTCCCGCAGGTCAGTGTCGTCCTCGGCCCGTGCGCGGGCGGCGCGGTTTACTCCCCGGCGATGACCGACTTCATCTTCATGGTGAAGGGCATCTCGAACATGTTCATCACCGGTCCCGACGTCGTGAAGACGGTCACGGGCGAGGACGTGACGCAGGAGGAGCTCGGCGGTGCGATGACGCACGCGACGAAGTCCGGCGTCGCGACGTTCGTCGCCGACGACGAGCCGAGCTGCCTCGAGCAGGTCCGCTACCTGCTGTCGTTCCTGCCCGCCAACAACCTCGAGGACCCGCCTTACTTCGAACCCGAGGACGACGCCGACCGGCGCTGTGACGGCATCGTCGACCTGATCCCCGACGCCGCCAACAAGCCGTACGACATGAAGGCGGTCGTCGCCGAGATCGTCGACGACCATGACTTCTTCGAGGTCCACGCCCTGTGGGCCATGAACATCGTGTGCGGGTTTGCCCGCATCGACGGTCACGTGGTCGGCATCGTCGGGAACCAGCCGCAAGTGGTGGCGGGCACGCTCGACATCGAGGCGGCGGAGAAGGCGGCCCGGTTCGTGCGGACGTGTGACGCGTTCAACATCCCGATCGTGACGTTCGTCGACGTGCCCGGATTCCTTCCCGGGACCGACCAGGAGTACGGCGGGATCATCCGGCACGGCGCCAAGCTGCTCTACGCGTACTGCGAGGCGACAGTGCCACGCGTGCAGATCATCACCCGCAAGGGATACGGCGGCGCGTACGTTGTGATGGACTCGAAGTCGATCGGCTCCGACCTTGCGTTCGCGTGGCCGTCGGCCGAGATCGCAGTGATGGGGCCGCAGGGCGCGGTCGGGATCATCTTCCGCAAGGAGATCGAGGCGGCTTCCGACTCCGAGGCTCGCCGGGCCGAGCTCATCGAGGAGTACACCGAGCGGTTTGCCAACCCGTACATCGCGGCGGAGCGCGGGTACGTCGACGACGTGATCGACCCGCGAGAGACTCGCCGCGTGCTCGTGCGCTCACTCGAGATGCTGCGCACGAAGAAGGAGAAGCTCCCGCAGCGCAAGCACGGGAACGTCCCCCTGTAGCCGCCGCGGATGCCTGATCACCCCGTGTTCCGCGTCGTCTCGCCCGACGCCACTCCCGAGGAGCTGGCCGCGATCTCCGCCGCGCTCGAGGTCGTGCAGCGCGAGCGGGCAGAGGCGGCAGCGCGCGCGTCGGGCGGGGATTCCGAGCGCATCGACGCGTGGGTGCGCGTCTCGCGGCTGACGGCACGCAGGGCAGGCATGCTGCGCGGGCCGTGGCGCCTGTCCGGCCGTATCAGCCGGCGGGCGCGAGCCTGACGCAGAGTGGGCGCGATGACCGGCGTGCACGACGCCGAGCTCATGACGGTCGGGCCCGACGAGGCCGTGGTCACGTTCCGCACCGACGGCGACGAGGCGGTCACCACCAGGGTCGGCGACGCCGAGGTCACGACGACCGGCCCGTACCACTCGGCGCGGGTCATGGGCCTCGACCCGGGAACCCGGTACGCGCTGGAGGTCGACGGGGCCGTGCACGGGGAGTGGCTCCCGGCGTCGTTCACCACGCTCGAACGACCGGGCGGCCGCCTCCTCGCGACGATCGCGACCGCGAACGACGTGCATTTCGGCGAGGTCGAGTGCGGTCGGCTCGGCGATCTCGGGGCCGAGGAGCTCGGACCGATCCTGCGCGCCGAGCCCGGCGACCCGCCGTACCCCCAGGTCATGAACGGTGCCGTGATCGAGGAAATGCGAGCCCTCGATCCCGACGTCGTCGTGGTCAAAGGAGATCTCACGGACGCCGGCACCGAAGACGAGTTCGAGGCCTTCCTCGACGCCTACGGCGCGCTCGGGGAGCGCATGCAGTGGGTACGTGGCAACCACGACGTGAAGACGGACCCGAACTTTGCCGCCGGCTACGCGCCCTACGACGTGCAGGTCGACGGCGTGACGCTGGCGGTCGTCGACACCGTCATCCCCGGCACCGACCGCGGCGAGCTCAGCGCCGACCAGGTCGCATGGCTCAACGACCTTGCCGGCTCGACTAGTGGCCCCGTGCTGGTATTCGGCCACCATCATCTGTGGAACCTCGCCGCCGACCACCGCTCCGGCACGTACTTCGGCATCAACCCCGACGACAGCGAGGCGCTGGCGGAGGTGATCGCCCGACGTGAGAACATCGCCGGCTACTTCTCCGGGCACACGCACCGCAACCGTGTGCGCCGGTTCCCGCACGCGCGCAACGTGCCGTTCGTGGAGGTCGCGTGCACGAAGGACTACCCGGGCGGGTGGGGCGAGTACCGGGTGTACGAAGGCGGTTACACACAGATGATGCGGCGCGCCGCCGCGCGCGACGCGATGGCGTGGACCGAGAAAACGCGGGGCATGTTCGCGGGCTTGTACCGCGACTACGCGCTCGGCCCTCTCGCCGACCGCTGCTTCACCGAGCCGTTCTGACGTCCTGGTCGGCGAACATGCGCGCGAGCTCGGCGCGTGAGCGCAGACCCAGCTTCCGGTACACCGCACCCAGGTGGTACTCCACGGTCTTCGGTGACAAGAAGAGTGCTGCTGCCGCCTCCTTGTTCGTTGATCCTTCGGCGACGGTGAGCGCGACGCGCAGCTCTTGCGGGGTGAGCTCGGCCGTCGGTGGCGCGGTGCGGCTGCGCGCGGTCTCGCCGGTGGCGCGCAGCTCGGCGGCGGCGCGCTCGGCCCACGGCGCGGCGCCGAGGCTCTCGAACGTGTCGAGCGCGCGGCGCAGCTCTCGCCGCCCGTCCGTCGGACGTCGCTCGCGGCGCAACCGCTCCCCGTAGCAGAGCTGAGTGCGGGCGAGCTCGAACGGCATCGGGAGGCACTCGTGCGCTCTCATCGCGGCCGAGAAGCACCGGTCGACGTCGCCCGGATCGGCGAGGATGCCCGCGCCGCGCTGGGCCGTCGCGTGCGCCCAGCTCCGGCCCGAACGCTCGGCCCGCTCCGCGTGGACGGCGAGCACGGCGCGGGCGTCGTCGGCTCGGCCCTCGCGCGCCAGCGCCTCCACCAGGTCGGGCGCCGACGGGACAACGGCCGGCTCGATGGTGGCGGTCTCGTCGAGCACCCGCTCGACCGCGCGCAGCGGTGCGATTGCATGGCCGCTGCGTCCGAGCCCGAGCTCGAGGAAGCCGAGCACCGCGTCGGCGTATACCTCGATGGAGCCGAGGACCCCAAGGTCGCGCGCGAGGTTGCGTGCCTCGTCGAGGTGGGCGCGTGCGTCGAGGTCGAGGCCGCGCGCGGCCTCGATGCGGGCCAGCGTCGTGAGCACCAGCGGCACGTGGTTCACCTGGCCCGTCTCCCGGGCGAGCACGAGCGCCTCGTGCGCGCCCGAGTACGCACGGTCCCACGCTCCGGTCCGGAAGTCGGCGTCGGCGAGCACCGCCAGCGGGTACGGGAGGCTGCCCGGCGACGCGCGCTCTGCGACCGCGCTCGCCGGCCCCACGTCGCGGTCCATGTAGGACGCCAGCACCGCGGTCGCGAGCAGGAAGGCCGCACGGGTCGGGTCGGCGTCCTCGATGCGTCCGGCCGCCTCTACGAGGCTTCGGTACGCCTCGGCAGGGCGCGCCGTGAGGAGCTGGAGCGTCCCATGGAGCAGGGTGATGTCGGCGCGCAGGCCGTCGTCGTGAACGATCTCGAGCGCATCGTCGGTGAGCCGGGCGGCGTGGTCGGGCCGCCCCGCCAGGATGAAGTCACCGGCCGCCTCGGCGAGACGCATCGCACGCGCGGTGGCGTCCGGCGTCAGTTGTGCCGCCCGCTCGACGGCGCGCCCTGCCGTCTCGTGCGCGCATCGCAGCCGCGCGTCGAGACCGGCTTCGGCGAGGCGGAGTGCAACGCCTTCGTCGTAGCCGAGGGTGCACTCAGCGAGGTGCCACGCAGCGCGGGTCGGTTCGTCACGCAAGGCTTGCGCGAGCGCGGCGTGTGCCTGCCGGCGATCGGCCGGTGTGCTCTCGTGATACGCGGTCGAGCGGAGCAGCGGGTGCCGGAACTCGACGCGCCCCGCGGCAATGCGAACGTGCCCGGCAGTCTCGGCCGCCTCGAGCGCCGCGGCGTCGAGGCCGACCTCGCCCAGGGCCCGGACGACCAGCGCGGAGTCGCGTGACGCGCTGGCCGCCGTCACGAGCAAGGCGGTGCGAGCGTCGTCGTCGAGCGCGTCGAGGCGCCGGCGAAACGCTCGCTCGATCACGGGGCCCGGCGGCAGAGGCTGCGCCAGCGGCGCGAGTCCCGTCAGCTCGCGTTCGTTCAGCAGCCCGGCGAGCTCCTCGAGCGCGAGCGGGTTGCCGCCAGTCTCCGCGTGCAGCTTGGCCGCCACCGGTCCGCTCACAGAGTGACCGCTGGTGGCAACGAGCAGCTCGCCGGAGTCTCCGGCGTCGAGCCCCGCGAGCGCGAGCGTCGCGAGATCGATGCTCGCGTCGTATTCATCATCGGCGCGCACGGACAGCAGCATCGCGATCCGCTCCGCCTCGAGACGACGCGCCACGAACAGCAACGCGTCGCGCGAAGGTCCGTCGACCCAATGCAGGTCGTCGACCACGACGAGCAGCGGCTGATGCTCGGCGATGTCCGCGAGCAGGGCAAGGGTCGCGACTCCGACCGCGAACGGTGGCGTCGGCGGTGCCGGTGGTGCGAGCGCGCAGGCGGCTTGGAGCGCGACGGCCTGCGGCGGCGGGAGCGCGGCGATGTGGTCCGTGACGGGTTGCAAGAGGTCTGCGAGAGTCCCGAACGGGCGCTCGGCCTCGGCCTCGAGGCCACGGGCGACGAGCACGGTCATTCCGTCCGCGCCACGGAGCGCGTGCCGGCACAGCTCGCTCTTCCCGATGCCGGCTTCGCCGACGAGCACGAGGGCCCCGCCGCGCGCCTCGCGCGCGCCGGTGAGCAACTTGTCGAGCCGTGTCTGCTCGGCCGTTCGGCCGATGAGCATGCGGCGATGCTAGATGGCGGGTCAGAACCAGTCGTTGGGATCGTCCGACGGAGGGTCGGCCGACGCGTCGTCGTCCTCGGCGTCGGCGCCGTCGTCGCGGTCGTCGTCGGGCTCGGCATCGGTGACTTCTCTCCTGGGCTCTGTGCGCCGGTTCCGCTCGACTCGCATCGCGGTGACGGTACGGAGCCCGCGGCCGATTCGCATCAGGGGAATCCCCGAATTGCCGCGATCCAGGGGTTTCCCTGATGCGACGCGGACGTACCGGTGCGATCGTGCTCGCATGCGCGTTAGGACGGGCACTCGGGTGGGGCGCGGACTCGCGATCGGCATCGTGGCCGCCGCGGTGATGGTGCTCGTCCCGGCGGTGCCGGCGGGAGCGAAGACGACGGTGAAGGTCAAGGGCGACGTGGTGACGATCACCGTCCCGATCGATTGCGTCGGGTGCAAGGACTACGTGGATCCGATCAACGGCAGGAAGCTCGCCAAGTATTGGGAGAAGACGGCAGAGGACGCCTGGAACGCAGTGTTCAACAAGTGGCCGTACTGCAGTAAGTACAAGCTCAAGCTCGACATCAAGATGAAGAACCGTCCCGCGGGTTCGGCGAGCCGGTTCGGCCCCCACGAGCTGATCGCGACCGAGCCTGACGGGCGTGGTTTCACCGGTGCCGGCTGGGGCGGAGCGCCGGAGTCGACCCCCGGCGGGCCCGAGGGTCAGCGCGTCTCGGACGGCACCCGCTACTACGAGTTCGACGCGCAGGGCACGATGCCCGCCGACGCGACGCCGACCGTGATCGCCCACGAGTTCGGCCACGTGATGGGTCTGGGCGACGACCGAGACGACGCCGGGAACGGGGTCCCAGGCCGCGACGGCACGATCATGGTCGGCGGCGCCACGGGCGTCACTCCGAACACGAAGCTGCGGATCGACAAGTCGCTGATCGACCGCATCGGCGATCAGCTCGCCAATCTCGGCAAGATCGACTGCGGCGTGGCGTGGAACGGGCCCATCGAAGGTCACCTGACCGCCCCTGGGTGCTCACCTTCCGAGGTTCCGGTGCACGGCGAGCTCAACGTCCGAGTCGCGGAGCGCGGTCAGGTGCGAGGCTCAGGCGGGTGGGTCGAGGACGCGTTCAGCTGCGGTGGGGTGACCGCGGGCCCGTTCCCAATGAGCTTCGCCCTCACGGGGACGAAAACGGACGAGCGTTTCAACTTCGACCCCGTCACCGTCGGGCAGCCGCTCGCTCTGGACATCAATGGCTCGAAGGCGAGCGCAACGGTCGACGTCCTTGGGAACGCCGGATACGGATCGAGCCTGACGTTCACCCTCAACCGCCAGGACAAGAAGGAGGCGGTCGGGTGAGCACGCGCCCGTCAGGAGCCTCTGCCGCTGACCGTGTCGAGGTGCGTCACCGCATCGGCGTCGGTCGCGAAGAAGTGGTCGGGGCCGACGAGCTCGGTCAGGCCGGACGCGTCCATCACCGCCCGCACGTCCTCGTCGACGTTGACGAGCAACAAAGCAATATCGAGGTCTCGATACCGAGTCGCGAGCTTGCGCAGCTGATGATCGGCGGTCGAGTCGAGGTGGTTCACACCCGACGCGTCGAGCACGACCGTGTGCAGACCAGGATGGTCAGTCTCGAGGCGCTTCAGTCGGTTCGCCAAAGGCTCGGCGTTCGTGAAGTACAGCGCGGCCTCGACGCGCACGATCGCCGTCCCCGGATAGGGCTGCGCGCTCGGATGGCGGCGAAGCTCGACGAACGAGTCCGTGCCCGGCAGTCGGCCGAGCTCAGGCAAGTGGGGCCGGCTCACCCGGTACACGATGAGCGTGATCGAGATCGTCACCGCGAGGAGCACGCCGACCTCGAGTCCGATCAGGATCGTTCCCCCGAACGCGAGCATCGCCACCCAGAAGTCGGCCCGTTGCACTCGCCACAACCGACGCGCCTCTCCGACCTTGACGAACGGCAGAACCGCGACGATCACGATGGCTGCGAGCACCGTGATCGGGATGTCGCTGAACGTGACCGTCCCGAAGATGAGCAGCGGCGCCACGATGAGCGCCGACAGCGCGCCCGACAGCTGGGTACGGGCCCCAGCCTCGTCGAGGATCGACGAGCGGGTGATCGCGCTCGTCACGACCATGCCCTGGAAGAAACCGGCGGAGACGTTGCTCGCGCCGATCGCGGCGATCTCCTGGTTCGGGTCCATGTCGTAGCCGTGCTCCTCGGAGAAGTCGCGGGCGAGCGACATCGACTCGAGGATGCTGATCAGCGTGATCGCGAGCGCGGTCGGCAGGAGCACCTGCACGTCGTGCAGGGACCACGGCGGGTTGGTCGGGCTGGCGAGGCCGCTCGGCACCGTCCCCACGACTGCGATGCCGTGCTCGTCGAGCCCGAAGATGGCAACAGCCACCGACGTGACGACCACGAGCGCGAGGGGGCTCGGGAACCTGCGCCAGCGCTTGGCGGTGAGCAGCACGACGACCGACAGGACGCCGAGCGCGCCCGTCGTGAGGCTGGCGCCGTCGAGGCCTTCGAACCAGTCGCGCACGATCTCGAACGCGCGACTGCTCGTGCTCGAGATCGTGACGCCCGTGAGCGGCCCGAGCTGTGTCGCGATCAGGAGCACGCCGACACCGCCGAGGAAGCCGTTCATCACCGGCTCCGAGAGGAAGCGCACGAGGAAGCCGAGCCGCCCCAGCCCGATTGTCAGGTGGACGATCCCGACGATCACGGCGAGCGTCGCCGAGAGCGCGATGAAGCGGGCCGTGTTGTCCGGTGCGAGCTTCGCCACGCCGACCGCCGACAGGATCGAGATCGACGCCAGCGGTCCGACGCCGAGCTGCGGCACCCGCCCCAACACCGCGTACACGAGCAGCGGGATGACCGACGCGTACAACCCGACCACCGGCGGCAGGTGCGCGATCTGGGCGTACGCCATCGACTGCGGGACGAGGATGGCGGCGCCGGTGATGCCGGCGACGACGTCACCGGTGAGGTCGTCGCGGCGATAGTGCGGCAGCCAGTCGAGGACGGAGATCCACCGACGCACCGGGAGATCATGGCGCGCCGGGTCGGTCGAGTCGCGGCTACGGACAAGTAGGAGGGCGGATGCGTCGATTGGTGGGGATTGGAGCGTTGGTCGTGGTGGGCGTGCTCGTCGTCCCGGCGGTGCCGGCGGCGGCGAAGACGACGGTGAAGGTCAAGGGCGACGTGGTGACGATCACCGTCCCGATCGATTGCGTCGGGTGCAAGGACTGGGTCGATCCGGTCAACGGCAAGAACCTCGCCAAGTACTGGGAGAAGACCGCTGAGGACGCCTGGAACGCCGCGTTCGACAAGTACTCGTACTGCAACAAGTACAAGTTCAAGCTCGACATCAAGATGACGAACCGTCCGGCGGGCTCCGCGAGCCGGTTCGGCACCCAC
>WNGB01004808.1_pt1 | contig 20391 bp, 16 predicted proteins | sample 5400681 | NCBI WGS metagenome assembly WNGB01 (sample SAMN13153367, study PRJNA577476) | soil metagenome | isolation source: 115 cm soil or saprolite under grassland replicate 2 | place: USA:California | collected 2016-06-15
TCGCCAAAATTGCAGCCAAACTTGCGGTCGGTTACACTCTCGATGAAATCTCTAACGACATCACTCGTGAAACGCCCGCTTGTTTTGAGCCGACTATCGATTATGTCGTGGTCAAAATACCCCGATTCACCTTTGAAAAGTTTCCCCAAGCGAAAGATCGATTAACAACGCAGATGAAATCGGTGGGCGAAGTAATGGCGATCGGCCGCACTTTCAAGGAAGCCCTACAAAAGGCGATGTGCTCTCTAGAAGTCGATTCCTACGGCTTCGAAAAGAGACATGAACTTGAAAATTTCACGCCATCAAAAAGTCTGGGTATAATCCGACAGTTTCTCCAAACGCCCAATTCTCAACGGCTCTGGTATATCGGCGACGCATTTCGATTTCGACTCACAATGGATGAAGTCTATGCGTTGACGAAAATCGATCGTTGGTTTCTCGAGCAGATCCGACAAATCATTGCGGCTGAGGAGGAAATTAGACTTTGGTTGCCAAAACTCGATGCGATTAACGCTGCCGATTGGCGCAAAGCAAAACAAATGGGCTTCTCGGACCGTCGCGTTGCCCATCTTCTGAGTAGTAACGAAGAGGAAATACGGGCCCTCCGTACTCGGTTAGGAGTTCGGGCAGTTTTCCGCTCTGTCGATACGTGCGGGGCGGAGTTTAAAGCTTACACACCCTATCTCTATTCCACCTATGACTCCGAAGATGAGTCAAATAGAACAGACAGAAAAAAAATCCTGATTCTTGGCAGCGGTCCCAACCGTATCGGTCAAGGGATAGAATTCGATTACTGCTGCGTTCACGCGGTCTGGGCACTGCGCGAAGAGGGCTACGAGACCATCATGGTGAATTGCAATCCGGAGACTGTCAGTACCGATTACGACACATCGGACAAGCTCTACTTTGAACCTCTGACACTAGAGAGCGTCCTAAACATCGTGGACCGGGAAAAGCCCGATGGCGTAATCATCCAATTTGGTGGCCAAACACCGTTAAAACTGGCCGTGCCTCTTCAGCTCGCGGGAGTAAAAATCATTGGGACTTCTCCAAAAAGTATTGACCGCGCTGAAGACAGGGATCAATTCAGAGGTCTCCTGCAGCGATTGGGTCTCCTTCAGCCTCTCAGCGGAACCGCACGGACCGTGGATCAAGCGACAGCCGTCGCTCGTAGGATCGGCTATCCGATTCTGGTTCGCCCCTCTTACGTGCTCGGCGGGCGCGCAATGGAACGCGTCCATGCTGAAGAGAACTTGAGGCACTACATGGAGGAGGCGCTGGCGGCGTCGCCCGACCATCCGGTTCTCATCGATAAATTTCTTAGCGACGCCATCGAGATCGATGTCGACGTCATAAGTGATGGAGAAACCGCGATCATTGGAGGCATCATGGAGCACATTGAACGGGCCGGTATTCATTCCGGAGACAGCGCCTGTTCCCTTCCTCCTCAATCTCTCGACAAAACACTCCAAGATGACGTTCGCCGCCAAACAATTGCCCTGGCCTTAGAGTTAGGCGTTGTCGGACTCATGAACGTCCAATTCGCCATTAGAGAGGGAAAGGTTTACGTTCTTGAAGTTAACCCTCGTGCCTCCCGAACGGTACCTTTCGTTAGCAAGGCAACAGGCGTCCCGTTGGCAAAGATTGCGGCGAAAGTCATGGTTGGCAGAAAACTAAAAGAGCTAGGCCTGATCTGTGAAGTGATTCCATCCCATATAAGTGTGAAGGAGTCGGTTTTTCCCTTCATCAAGTTCATCGGAGTCGATACCTTGCTAGGGCCGGAGATGAAATCCACTGGTGAAGTCATGGGGATCGGCACTTCCTTCGCTGCCGCCTTTGCTAAAGCTCAGATTGCTGCGGGCACGTTTCTTCCTCTTGGAGGAAATGCTTTCCTCAGTGTTGGCGATGAAGATCAAGAGGCGGTGGTCGGTGTAGCCAGAACTCTCGCAAAAAGCGGGTTCTATTTAATTGGAAACGGTAAGATGGTTAGTCACCTCAGCCGCGCCGGATTAGCCGCGGACCCGGCCAAAGCCCTCGAAGAAGGAAGACCAAATATTCTTGATGCCATTCGAGAAGGCCAGATCGCGCTCGTTATCGCCACGGGAAGCACGGGGGGGTGCGGGGGAGATGCCAGAATCATAGGGAGAACAGCGCTGGAGTCCCAGGTTCCTTATTTTACTACAATTGCCGGCGCTGAGGCGGCGGCCCAAGCGATCCTTGCTCTCCGGGCGGAGATGCTTGCATATACGCCGCTTCAGGACTACTTCCGATTTATAGAGAAATCTGAACCAACTTTTTCTTCTTATTCGGGAGTCCCATTTAGCCAAACTCAAAATCCGCTCAACGTGGCTATCGCAATTCTTCACACCGGATGCACACAAGTCGCAGAAATGCGTCAAGCAGGAACGATCTCCGAAGTCACTCGCCCGGAAGTTGCCGATGTCCTGATCCAAGCGATGCAGAAGCCGGCCGGAAATGACTGACGGGATCGGACTGAGGCTATTAACATCGGCATGAGGTAATAGGATGCTGGGAACCCTACTCACAACAAAACAGGTTGCAGACTACCTCAAAATAGACAAGTTCACTGTCTATCGTCTCGTAGCGCGGCGGAAACTCCCTGCCTATAAAGTTGGGAGCCAGTGGCGCTTCAACGCGAGATTGCTTGAAACCTGGCTACAGCAAAACTTGAACGTCGACTCTTCCGAAAAAACTCAATAGCTATCCGCTCAGAAATTAGGCGCTTAACTCCGCAGAAATATTCGGCAAAAATTGCGATCAATTAGTTACGCATACACACCGGAGAGGAAGTTATGGGTAGCAAACACATTGTCGATGTCGTCGGGACAGGTACAAGTGGCGAGCCGCTGATCGGGCTCTTATGTATATCGAAAAGAACTCGGCATCGACGAAGTAACTTCCCGAAAGCGCTTTCTGAGGGACCGTCCAAGGTGTTAGCGCCTATGGACGCCAAGCTAGCTGTCGGTTGCGCAGCCAGGAGAATTTCAATTCCATAGGAATGATACCGAGGTATGAAGGCCTGGAGTGATTGACCGTGCCGCAGTGGTCATCGATTGCACGCCTGCGGGCAATGAAACAAGGCGCGCCTTTACAATTCTTATGGGCAGAACTGCCAAGGGTTTATTGCGCAAGGCAGTGAGTTTGGCTTCGGCAAGATGTATGCACCTGGAATCCATGATCAAGCGCTAAATCCTGGCCAGGTCGGTTCTTACAGGTCGTTAGCTGCATATGCATAATTTGGCTGTCCTCATTGCTTTGGGACCTGATGCTGCGTGATTTGGATACCAACTGAGGGGTGTCAAAACATAGATTCAGAGAACGATGTGGATTTACCTCGGTTCTCTTTCGGATCGCCGATAGACTTAAAGTCCACGTAAACAAAAAGGAGTCAGCATGAACGCAATATCGAAGAGTTCCGTCATTGCAGTAGTGAAAGATCAGGTTTCATGTGATTTGGCTGGAGAGGCAGCAATCCTCGACTTGAAGTCAGGGCAGTACTACGGCCTGAATCCTGTGGGAGCCAGGATTTGGAATCTCATTCAGGAACCCAAGAGCGTGACCGAGGTACTGCATACCCTTCTGGAAGAATACGACGTTGAGTCCGAATCCTGTGAACGCGACCTGCTGGCAGTGCTTGGGGAACTGGAAACGAAAGGGCTCATAGAAGTTAAAAATGGAACGCCTGATTAAGTTCATCAGTCTGCCATCGGCAGACCGTCGTCTCTTGGTCAATTCAGGACTGCTAGTCGCAGCGGTCAGATTGGCTTTGTGGCTGCTGCCATTTCGAATCCTGCGGCGCCTCCTGGCGAGACTGACACCGGCAGACTCTGAGTTGCTGGAAGCAGATCCGATCTTACTAGGTCGGGTCGCTTGGGCTGTCACGGTATCCAGCCGATATGTTCCCAGCGCTACCTGCCTTACCCAGGCTCTCGCTACAAAAGTGCTGCTCTGCCGCCGAAGTCAACCAGCAGTCCTCCGCATCGGTGTCACCCGAAGCGAGAAAGGCGAATTTCTCGCCCATGCTTGGGTCGAGAGTAACGGTGAGGTCGTGATCGGCGGATCAGAGTCCTTGCTAAAGCGTTACACCTCAATGCCGGCTATGGGCAAAGAAATAATGTGAATGTGATCTACAGAGCCTTCAGAAATCTCCTCTTAAATTAGCCGTTAGGGATCTGTCATTGCTTGCTAAAGAACCCTCTGTTCGCCCCCTGAACCTTGGCTCTCGTATACCGGCCTTGGATGGTATCCGCGGCATCGCAATCTTGCTCGTGATGCTATTCCACTTCAGCTATCACGGGGGCATGCGACCATTCCTCTTCGTCGATGAGGTCTTTTTCGCGATCAGTTATATCGGTTGGTGTGGGGTCGATCTCTTCTTCGTGCTGTCTGGATTCCTTATTACAGGGATTCTGCTGGACACTAAGGGTAGTAATAATTTTTTTCGTAATTTTTACATAAGGCGGTCTCTTCGCATTTTCCCCCTCTATTATGGGGTTCTAGTGCTGTTGTTTCTGGTACTCCCAAGGTTTGTTCCGCTTAGCTCGACATTTCACTCGCTCCTAAAAAGTCAAGGCTGGTATTGGAGCTACCTTGTAAATGTGCAGATCGGCTTCGATGACTGGCCTCGCTTTTATGCCGTCCAGCACTTCTGGTCGCTTGCGGTTGAGGAGCAGTTCTATCTTATCTGGCCAGTGATCGTTTTTCTGTTTGGACGGCGCGAGCTGATAGTTATATGCCTGGCTTGCATAGTAAGCAGCATTGCAATTCGAGGAGGACTGCTGTTTTGGGGCTACCCCGTTGCTGCCTTTGTACTCACTCCGGCGCGTATGGACGCGTTAGCCGTTGGCTCGTTCTTGGCGGCGATGGCTCGAGGGCCAAATGGTCTAGGGAGTTTATCACGTTGGGCTTGGCCGGTGGCAGGTAGCGCTGCCGCCGCACTGTCAGCGATCATACTTTGGCGGCGGGGACTATACCAGCATGATATGGTGGTGCGGACTATCGGTCATACTCTCCTAACGTTATTGTTCGGAGCCGTTGTCAGCATCGGAATTACTTCACCTAAGCGGAGCGCGTTTGAGCGAATATTTTCGCACCGAAGTTTAACATCCTTTGGTCGCTACAGTTATGCGCTTTATATATTCCACCATCCGATAGGTTTCGCGCTTGCACAAAAAGTGTTCAGCGCTCGGACTATACCCGCTTTCATGGGATCGCAGCTGCCCGGGCAGATTCTTTTCATTGTGGTAGCCACTGGCCTATCTCTTACTCTGGCATGGCTCAGTTGGCATCTGTATGAAGCAAGATTTCTTGAGTTGAAGAAACTGTTTCCCTATCGACTCGGCTCTGATCCCGCTGCGGCAAACAATCTGGCGCCCAACTATGTTTCAAATTGATGACTATACTCACTCAGTTCATGCCTATGTAATTCAATGTAACTGTTGCGGAGCGCACGTTTGGTTTGCTGAGAAATAGGATCGAAAAAGATTTGAAGGAAAAGAAATCGTGAGCGATGTAAGTTCGTTGACTACTTGGATGCAGACACAACATCTGAAAGCAGATGTTCTTCAGTCCTACAGGAAAAGCTTCGAGACACATCCGGCCCGTTTAATAGTCTTGAAGGACTTCCTCCAGGATTCGGTCGCGGAACGGTTGGGTAAGTTTCTTCGTGACGAAGCCGAATTCCACGTCGAATATGGCCTGTATTCGATAGGAGATGAGGCAGCCAGCGAGCAAGCATGGCTAAATGCCAACGAAGAAGACCGGTTCTTCAGGTTTGCAAAATTGGTGGGGGCTCCCTCACAGTCCCAACTGAGCATCAATATGCTGACCTACCTCCAGTTCAGAAAAGCCTTTCAGTTGCCAAACTTTAGGATCTTTTTCGAAGAATTGTCCGGGATGACTCTGGGGTGGAGCGATGACTTTGGCTCGCACTCGATGAAGGCCGGCGATTTCCTCAAACCTCACAACGATGAAAATAGGAACCGCCGTCTTGCCCTGGTGATATATCTTTCGCCAGACTGGGACCCTCGTCTTGGGGGAGCTCTAAAAGTGATTGACGCTCAAGGGCACACAACCAAGATCGAGGCCGAATACAACAGTATGGTAGTATTTGATGTCGCTGCTGGCTCAACGCATTTCGTGGACCCTATTCGCTCTGATGCGGACGGCAGCGCTCGGTTAACGATCGGCGGTTGGTATCATAGGCCGAACTGAGGCAGGGTCGTACGCCGTGCTCCCCGGCTCGTGTTCTTTCTAGGGAAACGCCAATTATGGATGACGAGGTAAAGGTAAGCGTGATTGTCTGCACACGCAATCGCGTAAGCTACCTCCAACAATGCTTTAGTTCGATTGCCGCACAGAAATGTAGCATGCCGTTTGAGGTTGTTGTCATTGACAACGGTTCCACGGATGAAACCCAGACAGTGATTCGCCAATGGTGCGAAAAGGATCCTCGATTCCGAAGCGCTCGAGAAGACCGTCTTGGTCTCAGCCAGGCGAAAAACGCCGGGGTCCAGTTAGCAAGAGGTAGACTGCTGGTGTTTACGGACGACGATGTGATCGTGGAGACAAACTGGATTGAAACCTATTGTGATTTTTTTTCACGGAAAAGGGATGACCTGGTCGTTGCTGGGGGTCTGATTGTTCCCATCCCCCACGATCTTGGCGACTGGCCCTCTTGGTTCGTCGAGCCAGCGCTGGCGGACCTGGCATTGCTCGATTATCAGGCGGAACGGATGCTGACGAAAATGGAATGGGTATGGGGAGGAAATATGGCCATACCCGCCTATCTGTTTGATCAGTTTGGTCTGTGGGATGTGACTGTCGGACGTAGAGGAGACGAGCGGGGGACGTTTGAGGATACCGAATTTCAGGATCGGGTGCGGAATGCGGGCGGCACCGTCTGGTTCTGTCCTGGCGCAATCCTCCATCACAGAGTCGATCGGCAGACGATTACTCCGCGGCGAGTGCTATCAACAGCATACGCGCGAGGACGCAACGAGTCTTTACGCAAAAGTCTTCTTACCTGGGGCAACATCGATGCTGCTCCCAAACAAAATCTTATCAAATGTTTAACTAATCTAGCGGCGAGCTTCATCCTGTGGACTCTTTGGACAATCGCTTTTCGGCTTGTTGTAAGCAGAAACTGCTTTAGACGGGCACACCATACCGCTTGGTCATGCGGAAGGTGGTTAGGCAACCTCGACGCCGGGCGGGGCTCGACGCCTTCGTATCAGACAATCGCCCGTGTGATATTCCTCATGCGGGGACTTGTATTACGATTGGCACCCGAAGCCCCTAAGTAAGCCTGATTGATGAGGGCGCTCCGACTCGCTGGTCGTGGATTCATATTGCAACCTAATCCCCATATACGCAGACAGCTCTTACGTACGATGCTGCCCGAGCCTATTTTGGCTCTTCTGCGCGAGGTAAAAGGTCGTTTGTTAGATCTCAGAGTAACTCGATAGTAAAGTCGAATGTCAAAAAGGAGAGTTTTGCGCAGCAATCAGAATTTTGCCCCTAATATCGACCTGTAACACTGCGACGGGGTTTGAGCAGAAACTTTTCCAGCTACGCAAGACACCATAAATTATGGGATCAATCATTGCCGTTCTTGCCCGATCTATTCCAATTGATTCTGCCCTCGCACACCAGATGCTTGCGGCAGCACCACATCTTGGCTCTGATTTTACGCTCCATGAGTGCGGGAACTGCCTTCTAGGGGTGAGCAACAAGGGCGATTTTGTCGACTCGACGATCTCCAGTAGCGCCCAGTACATGGCAGCCTTCTCAGGCACATTAGACAATGCTGCGGAGCTAGCAGAGACTCTTAGGGTCGCTGGTTATCCGCCTGTCTCCGCGGAATCAGCAGACGTGGTGGTGTCGGCGTTTAAAGCCTTTGGCAATGAGGCCCCTAACCGCATGCGCGGAGCTTTTACCGGCGTTGTCACCGACGGACATCAGATGTGGTGTTTCCGTGATCATATCGGCCTTAAACCACTTTTCTACCGTGATGACCCACGAGCTTTCTTCGCAGCGACCGAGCCGAAGCAGATCATTGTCGGCGCAAGTCTGCGGCGAGAACCGAATCTCGCTGTCCTCGAGCAGATCTTCTATGGAAGGATGCCCGGCAATATGCCGTCCGCATTGGAGGGTGTGAGTCGGCTGCCGCAGGCGACATGCCTTACTGTCAACAGTGAAAGGGCGAGTGCGCCGCACCATTACTGGAATCCTGCGGAGCTTCTTGAGACCGCACGATATACTCCCCAGGAGGTCAGCGACCGCTTCTCGGAACTTTTTGCCCAGGCTGTGGCCCGCAATCTCACCGGAGAGGACGTCATCATGCTGAGCGGGGGCATCGATTCACCGGCGGTAGCAGGTTTCGCTGCCCCTCAGCACCTCGAGCGAACCGGCCGACCGATCAGTGCTCTTTCGGCGGTATTCCCCGACCTCCCATCAGTGGACGAACGCAGCTACATCGATTTGATCACGAAATATCTCGGCATCAATCAGCACACTTACCGAATTCAGGCGCGTATTCTAGATGACCTGAAGCACTGGTGCTACCTACTCGACGGCCCGGTACCTACGATCGGGACGCCCGAAATAGATGAGTGCTACGCTCTGGCGCACCGACTAGGCTTTCGCAACGTCCTTAATGGCGACCTTGCCGAGTTTCTCTTCACCTTTCATTCGCACCTTTTTGGGCATCTACTACTGCACCGCAGATGGCAAGCTTTGATGCACCTGGTGTCAGCGGAACGTCGACGGGGCGTAAACTGGAAAAAAATTGCCGGTCAACTTCTAGTTCCCTTCGTTCCCGGGCGATTGGCAGCATGGTACCTGAACGTTAGAGGTCTCGATCATCCCGAAAGGATTCCTGACTGGTTGGATCGTCGTAAAGTCAACAAGGAGGCTCCGTACCGTTCTGACCTGCTCAAGCCGGCAAACCACCGGTGGTCCGCATTGCAGCTGGCTGCGTTTGAGGGCTGCACGATAACAATGGATGCCGGCGAGTTGTGCGCCGCACTCAACGGCGTGACTGTCCGCCGTCCTTTCGCTGATGTCGATCTCTGGGAGTTTTTCTTGAGTCTCCCGGCCGAAGTCAAGTTCCCTGACCTTCGCTCAAAAACACTAGTGCGGCAATTGTTGCGAGGCAAACTTCCGGATGCGATCTTGGACCGGCGGGACAAGACTGTCTTTGATGATCATGTAATGTCACAGGTGGATTACCCGGTGCTGCGACAATTTCTGCGCAACCCAAACCACCACATCGACGGGGTCGACTACCAGCGCTTGGCAGCTCGCCTCGAACGTGAAGATTTCAACTTAGTCGATTGGATCTGGGCGAATGACCTAGTTCGGATCCACGCCTTTCTGAGCTTATGGTAAAAAATATGGAATTACATCACACGAAGTCAGGCAGAGGCAAATCACCCTCAAACTTTGGGTTCCGTGTCTGTTCTCCCCACCCTTTAAGATTCGCGCGTACGGGAGAAGGGAATGGGATTCTAGACATCCGCGGCGAGGGAGATACGCCAATGCCTCCGGGAAGTGCACCCCTATCGGAGTGGAAACTCCAAGGTTCCAACCTAGACGTAACCGCTAAGCTTTACGGCGTCGATAACACTTACAGTTATTGGATTTCTGACGCAGGCTGGTACCACATTGATCCATCTGGTCGAACTATTCGGATTCCTGAAGGCGGTGACGAGATCATTCGGGAGCATCGCTTATGGGGATTGCCAACTCTGCTCTGTGCGATGCAAAGGGGAGACTTTTTCTTGCACGCTGCAGCAGTCGAGGTCGACCGGGGCGCAGTGTTGTTGGCTGCGCCTGGACGTTACGGCAAGACAACACTGGCGATGGCGTTTCATCGGGAAGGACATCGCGTCCTGAGCGAAGATTCCGCTTGCTGCCGGCTCACACCCTCTCCGGTCTTGCTGCCTGGACCAGCCATGCTCCGAATTAGGCCCGACATGTTCGACGGCCACGCCCCTGCAGGCACGCACGTGGTCAAAGTGAATGAGGAGCGGATCTACCTGGCGCTCGATAAAAATCGAAGGGGAAGCGACGATCCAGTCCCAATCAGGGCAATCATTCTGCTCCGAGAATCCGCCAACGAAATCCATCTCGATCGGGTAACCGCTCAAAAATCCCTTCCCGATCTATGGGCACTAAGCTTCCGTTTGCCAAACGACGCCGCACGCGCGCAGTCATTCACGCAATTGACCGGACTGGCAAGCCACGTGCCGATTTGGAATCTTTATCGCCCTCTCCGAGTCGCGAGACTCAGCGAGACAGTCAGCAAAATTGTCAAGATGTTCCCATCCGTAGCTTGAATGACTAGCGGTTGATAAAAGATCAGAAATTTTGATTTTTCCGGTTATCATTCAATTTTAGCGAGCGTGTTGTATGAACGGACATAGGCAAGCCGTCAGAAAAAGTATTCGGAGGGTGATCAACGGGAATCTTGCCCGCAAGGACGCAGCTAAACTACTGCGAGTAAGTCTCAGGACAGTCCACAATTATGTCAGGAAGTTTTTAGATCACGGTCCAGAGGGTCTGCTCGATCATCGACGAGGTCACTTTCGCAAGATCGGACCAGAGCAGGAAGTTCGGATTGTCGCGTGTAAACTGGATGGACCCGGTCGTTCGGCACGATGGATTAGAGACCGGCTCAAGCTAGCTGTAAGCGTGGAAGCAGTTCGGCAGGTCTTTTTGAAGCATGAACTAAATAAGATCAGCTCACAGCCGCGAAGCAAGGTCTCGATGAGGTCTTATAAGTGGGATCCGTTCTGAGTCCGCCGGTCAAATTGGAAATTTCAAAACTCTGCGTTCGAAACAAATTATCGCAGTCATTGACACCTATGAAGTGCCGCAGGTGAAAATTCAAACTTGGAATGCGAAAATTCAGCATTGGCAAAAAAAACTTTCAATCGTTGACGACAAATGAGACGCTTTGCTAACAGTAACTACAAATAACTTTTAGAGAGGAGGTGAAAACATGGAAGAGAAGAAACCGTACGAAACGCCTAGATTACTGGAGTATGGTTCGATTGCGGACCGTACTTTTCAGACCCCGGGTGGCGTTAAGGGCTGCCAAACGGCTTGCCATATCGACAACTTCGGGGAGAATTCCGGAGGCTCCTGACGTCTCATCTTAGAGACTGACTCTGTCCTACTCTACGGAGTAGGACAGAGTCGCGGTATAAAACGCCAAACATTTGCTCCACATAATCTCCGATCCAAAAGCTCATCAGTTCAATTTCTCCGGGTCTAATTTCCCGTTGCTTGCTGCGTAAAAATCATTTCATTACTGCAGTACGTCATTCCCGCAAGCTTTTAGTGGGAATCCAGGCCACACTCTGTGACTGGACCGTGATAAAACATTCGGGGCGACAACCCTAGAGAAAACAATCATAAATGTTTTTTTGATACCCCGCAGCTTGCTGCTGGGGTAGTTCGTTCGGTCAAACATCCGTAGTCATTGAGCCATTTCACAGTCTACGGTGATTAATTTCTCTCGGACGCAAAGCTCTTTATGTCATTCACATCGTAGTGTCGATTGGTTAAACGGCGGAAATATCATCTCGTCTGGAGTGGCGAAACTTGACATCAAAACTACAGAATTTGTTGGAGCAGATCTCGTATCTGCCCCGGGCCCTGCGCCTAGTCTGGACCGCAGCCCGGCTTTGGACCCTGGCTTGGACCGTCCTGTTGATTGTCCAGGGCCTGTTGCCGGCTGCTTCGGTTTACCTCACTCGGCTGCTGGTGGATAGTCTAACGGCGACGTTGGGCGCCGGTGCCTCCTGGGAGAGTGTCCAACCCACCCTGTTCTTGGGCCTCATGATGGCCGGTGTGGTGCTATTAACGGAGTTGATAAGCAGCATTAATGGTTGGGTCGGTACCGCACAGGCAGAGCTCATCCGAGACCATTTCACCGCGATGGTTCATGAAAAGTCTGTTGCCGTGGATCATGCGTTTTTCGACTCACCTGACGAGCACGATCGACTAGCCAGGGCACGCGATGATCTCAGTAGCCGTCCGTTGGCTGTGCTAGAAAGCAGCGGAAATCTTATCCAAAACACCATCACTCTTCTGGCAATGGGCGCGCTGCTAATTCCCTACGGCACATGGCTGCCTCTTGTCTTATTACTTAGTACGATCCCGGCATTCTATGCCGTGCTGCGGTTTAACTTGCGGTATCACGATTGGTGGAAACGGTCCACTCCGGATAGAAGGCGAGCTCAGTACTATGACTTGTTACTAACCAGTAGTGAGGTTGCGACCGAGTTAAGGCTCTTTGATCTGGGTGCTTATTTCCAAATGGCTTTCCAGGCCTTACGAAAACGCCTTCGTAGCGAGCGACTGGAATTGTGTAAGGGTCAGTTTCTTGCCCAATTGGGGGCTGGCCTAACTGGCGTTCTTATTTCCTGCGCAGTTATAGTGTGGATGGTCTGGCGGGCTCTCGAAGGGCTGGTTACGCTCGGCGACTTGGCTCTTTTCTATCAGGCCTTTAATAAGGGGCAAGGCTTAATGCACTCCTTGCTCGGAAATATGGGACAAATCTACTCCCATACCCTGTTTCTCGGAAACATGTTCGAGTTTCTTGATCTGAAGGTACAGATTAAAGATCCACCCAACCCAATTCCAGTCCCACCAACCCTAAAGGAAGGTCTGCGGTTTCATCGAGTTAAATTTCGCTATCCTGGTAGCAAGCAAGTTATTTTCGAGAACCTGAATCTAATGTTCCCGGCTGGCCAGATCGTGGCTATCGTTGGGCCCAATGGTGCTGGCAAAAGCACACTCATAAAACTCTTATCCCGCTATTATGATCCAGAGAGCGGTTGTATTGAACTGGATGGTCGCGATATCCGGAACTTTTCTCTTAAGGAATTTCGCCGCCAGATCACTACTCTATTTCAGTGGCCGGTCCGCTATTTAACGACTGTTGGCGAAAATGTTGCCCTCGGTGATCTGGAAGCAATGCCGGACTCGGCGGACATCGAAGCCGCCGCCCGCGCTGCGGGAGTGCACGACGTTATCACTCGTCTACCCCAGGGTTACGATACCCCATTGGGGAGAGGGTTTGCCAACGGCACCGAACTTAGCGGGGGAGAGTGGCAGCGTCTTGCACTGGCTCGCGCGTTTCTCCGCCGGGCACAGGTTTTAATCCTAGACGAACCAACCAGTCATTTGGATTCATGGGCGGAAGCCGATTGGTTTGATCGATTCCGCGTCCTCGCCAATGGTCGCACGTCCATTATCATTACTCACCGATTTACGATAGCCAGACAAGCTGATCTAATTTACGTGATGGATGCCGGCATGATCGTCGAATCAGGCAATCATGAGGAATTGCTGGCCCAGGGCGGGCTCTATGCTCAGTCTTGGCTTTCACAAGTGCAGGCGAGCCCCCGGCCTTCTAAACGATCTCGATCCGCATTATCTGCTGGAGTGCGTCTTACATGAATCACGGAAAAGCCAAAGTTTGACGACGACAGTTTTCTTACGCCGCTGACGGTTTACCCGTTAAGTTTGTTCTGCTCTGCCTCGAACTTGTGGTCCCAAAAAAACCTAATCATCTCCCGGAGAAGAGCGGCCTGCTCACTACTGGAGAGCCCCACCTGCAAACGTTGCCCAAGCTACCACTGCTGATAGAGGGCCTAGCCAATGACATATGAGAATGCACCGTCGAGCAGGCGCACTGAAGCGGAACTCCTTCTTTGCTGTGCTCGGACCCATGTGGATCCTGAAGGAGCCGAGCGGATCAGCCATTTGCTCGGAAGAGAGCTAGACTGGAACTATTTAATTGGGAAAGCGAGCTGGCATGGATTATTGCCGTTACTTTATTGGAATATTAGGGGCATTAATCCCCAGGCCGTTCCAACAACCATCTGGAGCCGCCTTGAGGCACATTTTCATTGGAATACTAAACGATGTCTGTTCCTGACCGGTGAATTATTCAAGATACTCGATTTATTTAGCAATCAAGGCATAAAGGCTTGCCCCTTCAAGGGTCCTCTCTTATCCGTGGCATTCTATGGAAACATTGGCCTGCGAAGTTTCGGCGATTTGGACATACTAGTTCCACGCGAAGACATCCACAAAGCCGTCGATTTGTTAACGTCTTTGGGATACGGGGACGATACCGCAAAGGAACAGCTCGACACCGATGCAGGCGATGTAGACCCCGAGAGGATAGGATATCTTCAGCCGCACCACTATACGATGACACGCGATGTGACGAGCCTTGGTTTGGGAAGCTCTAGAGTAGATCTGCAGTGGAGAATCAGTGAAACCCATTTTGCCTTTTCATTGGATTCAGAGAAACGATGGGCTCAATTGACGGACATTTCGATTTTGAATAGAAAGGTGCCCAGCTTCCCGTTGGATGATCTGTTCCTAATTTTGAGCGTGCACGGATGTAAGCATTACTGGTATCGAATGAAATGGATATGTGACATTGCAGAAATCCTGCGGACTAATGAAGCGCAAAACTGGAATGCGTGCATGGAAACGGCAAAACAACTCGGTGTTGAGCGAATGATTAAATTGAGTTTTTTCCTCGCCAGAAACCTCCTGGATGCTCCTGTGCCCTCTGCGTTATGGCAGGAAATTGCAAAAGACTCGGGGATAATTTCAACTGCCCGGTGGATTTCACAACGACTATTTGTTGAAAGTGAAGGAAGAATCAGTAATAAACGGTTGTTCTTTTTCTACCTCGGCATGAAAGACAATTGGTTGGACAGAGTCCGGCATTCCCTGAATTATGTATGGCAATTCCTCTGCGCTATTATTACGCCGACTCGAAAAGAGCAAGCAATTATTCGGCTTCCTAGTTTACTTTTCTTTCTTTACTACTTTATCCGGCCCTTACGGTTGAGCGCAAAATATAGTCGAAGGACAATGAGACGTACGCGCAATTAATTGTATGATGGGATCGAAAGCAGCCTGATGCGCGCAATCATCAGTTTGTCAGTTCTGTTCCCTGTTTCCTATTTTAACTGGAGATCAAAGCAAGCGTACAAGTGAAATATAGCTCAGTGCAGAAAAGATAAGATAATGAGTTTACACCGAAGGCTGCAACAAAAAGCTTTACTGATCGCTGTGATCGTCCTACAACAGCTATTAATTTACGGAGCCGTCGCACACGCCTCATTGGTAAGCGATCCTTGGATTCGGTGAATTCGATCAGTTCTGCCACTTCAGCCTCTGCCACGAGTGCTTGCAACCATGAGCGCAGAGAATCAGGAGAAGCGCTTCATTGAACCCGAGATTTCCGACTAGCGACGGGAGAAAATCTAGAGATTGAATCTCTCGGTCCTCGGGAAGCTTTAGTAGAGCTGATACGTCACTCGTATGCGGCGCGATTTGGGAAGCAATTGCTCCAGGCTACTGGGATCGAAACGCACTTCAAACAGTGTGCTCGGTTAATTCAAAATGCACGCCTCTCTCGGTTTCGACGGCCAGCATCGTTATCAGTCCTCGATGAACACGTCAACATGTTGAAAAATGACCTTTCCCGTGAGGAATAACGAATTGATGATGGCACGTCGCGAGGGAGAACTGCTTCTCCGATGCATGCAGAGCTAAAACAATTTCGCCGAAGGCGGAGGCTCTGGTTATGACTTACGGGGCAGTCGCACATACGTCATTGGAATAGCTGGACGTTGTGGAGCTATTGACTGCCCGGACTCGATAACAGTACGTAGTCCCGCTCACCAAACCTGTGTTCAGATAGGAATTGATATTTACGCCCACCGAGACAATCTGGGCATACGACCCACCAGCGCCTATCTTGCGCTCGATTTGGAAACCGTTCTCATTGGTTGAGTTATCCTGCCAGGTCAAATTCAGTTGGGACGGCTGCGGAACGATAGTAAATGTCGCGCCGGCTTCGCTGCTGGCATTGTACCCGCTCTTGAACGCCTTGGCTTTGACAACGCCGCTGTTCGTAAGGGTCATGGCCCCAGTATAGAACGTCGAGGATTGAGTGGGCGTTGAACCGTCGGTGGTATAGTAGATGGATGCTCCCGCAGTCGTCGTCTGCAGCGTGACCGATACCGAACCCGTGTAGGTGCCGCCGCTAGGACTAATTGTCGGCGTGGCTACTGTGGGTAAATTCACCGCCAGACTGAACGAGGTTGATTTGGTTACTCCACCACCGCTGGCCGACACTATAACCGGAAAGCTTCCTCCAGGAGTGGAGTCGCTGCTTGTAATCGTCAACGCTGATGAGCAGCTCGGGCTGCAGGAGGCGTTGGAAAAAGAGCCGCTCGCTCCAGAGGGTAGGCCTGAAATCGAAAAGGTGACGGCTTGAGCGCTGCCTGAAACCAAAGTGGCGTTGATTGCGTTGGTCACCGAAGAGCCAGCAGTCACCGACTTGTTGCCGGAATTTGTGAGTGAGAAATCGAACGGCTGCGGCTGGTTTACCGTGAAGGATGCGCTCGTTTGAGCGCTCGGATTGTACCCACTCTTAAAGGCCGCTGCTTTGACCACGGCGCTGTTCGTAAGGGTCATGGCCCCGGTGTAAAGAGCAGATGACTTCGTCGGCGCCGACCCATCCGTCGTATAGTAGATAGAACCTCCCGCAGTGCTGGTCTGCAAGGTCACAGAAACAGACCCCGTGTAGGTCCCGCCGTTGGGACTAATCGTCGGTGTGGACACGGTTGGTAAGCTCACCGTCAAACTGAATGTCGTAGCTTTGGTAACACCACCGCCTGACGCGGTAACTGTGATGGTAGAGGTCCCGCCGGCAGTAGAGCCGGTGGTGCTGATGGTGAGTGTTGAGGAACAGCTCGAGCTGCAACTATTTGGGGAGAAGGAAGCCGTTGCCCCGGAAGGTAACCCCGAAGCCGAAAACGTAAGCGGCTGCGTGCTTCCCGAAACCAACGTGGCATTGATCGCATTGGTCACCGATGCGCCTCCCGTCACTGACTTATCCCCAGAATTAGAAAGCGAGAAGTCAAACGTCTGGTTGACTGTAAACGAAGCACTGGCCTCACCGCTTGGATCGTACCCGCTCTTGAACGCCTTGGCTTTGACCACGGCGCTGTTCGTAAGGGTCATGGCCCCAGTGTAAAGAGTCGAGGACTCGCTCGGTGTACTCCCGTCGGTTGTATAGTAAATAGAGGCGCCTGAAGTGGCCGTTTGCAAGGCTACAGAGACGGAACCCGTGTAGCTCCCGCCGTTAGGCGTGATTGTCGGCGTGGCAACCGCGGATAAGTCTACAGCGAGATTGAAGATTGTGGTTTTGCTTACTCCTGCTCCTGTGCCCTTAACAGTAATCGGGTAAGTTCCTTTCGGTGTCGAGCTGGACGTGCTTACGCTAAGATTGCTCGAGCAGCTTGGATTACAGGAAACGTTGGAGAACGAAGCGCTCGTGCCAGAAGGTAGACCCGAAGTAGAGAGAGAGATCGGTTGCGATGTGCCGGCAACTAAAGTGGCGGCGATATTGTTGATTACAGAAGAGCCGGCGGTGACAGATTTATCTCCGGCATTACTTAGCGCAAAGTCGAGAGACGCTGTCGGTACGATCACTAGATTGAAAGATGTTCTTCTTTGAACGCTAGCTGCTTTTGCAGTAATCGTAAGGGGATAGCTTCCCGAAGGGCTGTCACTGGCGGTTTTGATTGTCAAAATAGTTGGGCAAGTGGGGGCGCAGCTCGTAACTGAAAACGTAGCACTGACGCTACGCGGGAGACCAGAGACTCTGAACGATACGAACTTCGGCGTACCGGAAAGCAGAGCAGTATTGATGCTGGTCGCGGCGGCCGATCCTTGGGAAACCGATAAGTCACCTGAATTAGTGACGGAGAAATCAAAGTTTTGCTGAACCCGGAGATCTGCAGACATTGTTGCGATTTCGGTCTGATTCAAAGCGACATTGGAAATTTGAACATCATCTATGAAGCCAAGCCAGCTATCGTTCGAGTTGCCACCCGAACTCGGAAGGCCTCCTATATGCACGTTCTCGGTGTTGTTATTGATTTTTACTGTTCCGAGGCTAACGGGTCCAGCGGCTAATATTCCATCGACATAAAGCTGAATCTTCCCGTCATTGAACAGAGCAGTTATGAGATGCCAATCATCGGTGAGACTGCCATAGTCGAACGATGCGCACTTAACGCCATTGTCCGTGTTTTTTCGCGCGCAAAAGAAGAGAGAGTTGGTTTTCCGGTCCCATGCTAAAGTCCAGCTTCCGCCGGGATCAGGCGCCCATCCTTTAGCGGCAATGATGCGGTACTCGGAATCCTGGAGAAAGGGTTCATATGCTGCTTGATTATAAATCCAAGCAGATACGGTTAGCTCGCGGGTGAGATTGAGGCTATCGGAATGCGCGACTTCCACATAATCATCGATGCCGTCAAATGAAAGTCCTGCACCGGATTCCCCAATGGTCCATGCTGGTCCGTTAATCAGCACACCGGTGTTGTTATTACCCGAAAAATCCGCAGCTGTTGCACCGACCCCTTCGTCAAAATTCCAGTAGCCCATAAGTCCGTTTCCAGAAGCTGGCAAAGCCGTGCGGATGGATATCGCAAAAAAGAATACTGTAAGGTGCAGGACTAAGAAATGTCTCCAAAGTTGGCTTGATCGGGATGATTTCCGAGGTGTGCGAATTTCAAACAGTGACCGGACCTTGAGCATGAGATTATTCTCCTTTTGCCCAAGCCCCTCCACCCTGGAGATCTTTTCGCCTCTCTCTTCGGTAGCTCGGCTGTCAGGCTTCTGATCCGTGGCTTTGCGTCCCATTAAACAATAAGCGTTCAATAATTGTTCGAGAAGCGGACGATTATGTCTCTCCACAAACACAAAAGCTGAAGTTGGCCGGCGCTGAGGCGGCCAAGCGATCCTTGCTCTCCGGGCGGAGATGCTTGCGTATACGCCGCTTCAGGACTACTTCCGTATTTATAGAGAAATCTGAACCAACTTTTTCTTCTTATTCGGGAGTCCCATTTAGTCAAACTCAAAATGGGCTCAACGTGGCTATCGCAATTCTTCACACCGGATGCACACAAGTCCCAGAAATGCGTCAAGCAGGAACGATCTCGGAAGTGACTCCCGCGGAAGTTACCGATGTCCTGCGACGCAGAAGCCGGCCGGAAATGATTGACGGGCGTCGGACTGAGGGTATTAACATCGGCATGAGGTAATACAATGCTGGGAACTCTACTCACAACAAAACAGGTTGCAGACTACCTCAAAATAGACAAGTTCACTGTCTACCGTCTCGTAGCGCGGCGGAGACTCCCTGCTTATAAAGTTGGAAGCCAGTGGCGCTTCAACGCGAGATTGCTTGAAACCTGGCTACAGCAAAACTTGAACGTCGACTCTTCCCAAAGAACTCAATAGCTATCCCGCTCATAAGTTTGGCGCTTAAGGTTATTATGCTGCGGAACCTCCGTAGAGGATGCCTTTGTCCAAGCCTTGCGGCGTATCGAGGGAACCTTTGTTATTGTCATTACTTCGCGAGATGAGCCCGAAAAACGGAGAGTATGCAGTCGTCTTGCCGGATGCATACTTTGTAAAAAAAGATCGGAACCGGCGACCAAGCGACCAAACATGTTAGCCATATTAAAACTGTTCAGACTTTCTCCATATCGAATTCGATCGCTCGTGCCGCTTCTGCTTAGGTGGCCGATTTTACACATAGCAGCACCACCTCCTCTGGATGACAGATTTGCTTCGACACCCTAGGGGGGACGTAAATGGGAAAGTCTTCATTATATCAATACCGGATTTGTAACCTCTATTTGTCCAGCGCGATTCCATTTTCCCTGCCAATGGTTCGCGGAAAAAGGAGGAAAGTTGCTGATATCCGATTTACAATGGACTTGTCTCATCCTCGGATGAATGTTCCGACGAATCATCCCGTCGGAATCATTAGAAATGGCGCAGAGCAACCGACTATTGTTGTTTACCAAACAAACGGCGGCTTTCTTCTTGATTGCAACAGTGGCTACAAACGAATTCAGTTTACTGTTGCATCCGACGGCAGTTGGATCGAGTGCTACCCTTTTTACGGAGCAGTAAAGGAAGACATAGAACTTTGGTTGTTCGAATTAATTTTGCCTTTTGTTTTACAAACTCGTCGGATTGATACCGTCCATCTCCGCACAACAACTATCGCGTTAACGATTTGACTGGAGAAGCAGTAATCCTTAGCCTCGGAGGGATACTTTGGATTAAACGAGCTGGGAGCGCGGATTTAGAAACTGATTCAAAGCCATCGGCCAGGAGCGCGCAAGGACTATGAAAGAACAATCACTCGGGCAAACGCTTCCAATCAATACCTAGCCGACGACGTGCGGCGTAATGACCCGCAATAGGATAATTATTCTTGCCAGCGTTGTGTTGATTTTT
>WNGB01007341.1_pt1 | contig 20387 bp, 9 predicted proteins | sample 5400681 | NCBI WGS metagenome assembly WNGB01 (sample SAMN13153367, study PRJNA577476) | soil metagenome | isolation source: 115 cm soil or saprolite under grassland replicate 2 | place: USA:California | collected 2016-06-15
TCGTGGCTAAAAAAATCCAGCCAACCATATTTCAGCGCTTTTTCCGCACCGAGACAGTCGGCGGTTTGATCCTGCTGTTTTTTGGATTTGCCGCGCTCGCCCTTGCCAATTCCCCTTTAGCCAAAGCGTACGAACATCTTTGGAACATACCGCTCACGGTCGGAATCGTTGATCACTCCCTCTCGCTGACACTGCATCAATGGATCAACGATGGGCTGATGGCCGTGTTCTTTCTTTTGGTCGGCCTCGAAATCAAACGCGAACTGCTCGCCGGCGAGTTGTCCTCGCCCAAACAGGCCGCGCTTCCCATTGCGTGTGCCATCGGCGGGATGATCGTGCCGGCCGCATTCTATTGGACGTTCAATATGACCGGCCCGGGCGCCCGCGGTTGGGGCATCCCCATGGCGACCGATATTGCTTTCGCTTTGGGCGCGCTTGCCCTAATCGCTCCGCGCGCACCAGTCGGGGCCAAAGTATTTCTGGTCGCCCTCGCAATCGTGGACGACATGGGCGCGGTTCTGGTGATTGCCATCTTTTACTCGAGCGCGATCGCTTGGGGTGCGCTCGGTGGGGCCGCTGTCATGCTGCTGGTGTTGATCGGGTTCAACGCGATGGGAGTTCGCCACTTGTGGCCATACCTGCTGGCGGGACTCGTGCTCTGGTATTTCGTGCACGAGTCCGGCATCCATGCCACGGTGGCCGGCGTGCTGCTCGCTTTTACCATTCCCACGCATACGAGGATGAATGCAGTAGACTTCTCTCGCGAGGCGCGTGGGTTACTCGACCAATTCGACCGCAGAGAAACCGGTGATTTTCTTGTGTTGACCAGCAAAGGCCAGCAGGAAACCTTGTTCGCACTGGAACACGCAAGTGTCGGCGTGACTGCGCCGATTCTCAGACTCGAGCACGCGCTGCACAATTTTTCGGCATTCGTCGTGATGCCCCTGTTCGCATTCGCCAATGCTGGCGTCAGGATCGGTGGTCCTCTTCAGTATGCCGAAGTCACGGTTGGAGTACTGCTCGGGCTTGTCATTGGCAAACCGCTCGGCATTGCCGCGGCAGCGTTTGGCGCAGTCAAATCTGGAATTGCGCAACTTCCCCAAGGTCTCGGATGGTCAGCTCTGCTCGGTTATGCCTGCCTGGCAGGGATCGGTTTTACCATGTCGCTGTTTATCGCTATGCTTGCATTCGATGAGGTTGGGCCAGTTAACGCGGCAAAGGCAGGCATTCTCGCCGGGTCGCTTCTGGCCGGGATCGCGGGCGCGATCATTCTGAGGATTGCCGCCGGCCTTCGCAATGATGAATAGGTCCCATCCGGCCTCGGAGGCGCATGTATCATACAGGACCCAGTCATACCGCGTCCATGTGAGCGTGCCTGTTGCTGTTCTCTCTGCCATTCTATTTCTATCTGGAATAGGCGCGCTGATCTTCGAAACGCTTTGGCTGCGGCTAAGCGGGCTGGCATTCGGCAACTCGATCTGGGCGGCGGCGTTGATCCTCTCCAGTTTCATGGGTGGCCTGGCGCTAGGGAACGCGATCGCTGCATCATCGAGAATTCGACGATGGCGACCGCTCCGGCTGTACGCGTTGCTAGAGGTGCTCGTCGCTCTGCTTGGCTGCACAATCGTTTTTGGTCTTCCGGTGCTGGGCGAATTGTTGCGACCAGTGTGGCAAATGCTCTGGAATTATCAGCCCACGCTTCTCGGACTGCGATTCATCGTGTCTTTCGTAATTCTACTTATGCCGACAACTGCGATGGGCCTGACGCTCCCGGTGTTGATCGAAGATCCAATGTTGCGGCAAACCAATTTTGGGCGCGCGATTGGTTTTCTGTATGGCGCGAACACGTTAGGCGCGGTGGCTGGCGCTGCGCTCGGCGAAGGTTATCTCATCGCGGCGTTTGGCCTTCGAGGCACGAGTTTGGCTGCAGGCTTGGCGGTTTGCATCGCCGCAGCGGCAGCCTTGATCGTGGCGAAGTTCGAAGGCGATACCAGCGCGCTTGCCTGGCAGCGAACGTTTCCTCTTCGCCTAGATGTTAGGTATCGGCCGCCGTGGCGGCTTCTTTTCGTCAGCTTTTGGACGGGCTGCATCCTCCTTACGCTGGAAGTGATTTGGTTCCGGTTTCTGCGGCTATACGTCGCGTCATCTTCGACAGCCTTCGCCGTGATGCTAGCAGTTGTGCTGGGGGGGATCGGGCTGGGGAGCGTTCTCGCCAGCCTGATACGCCGGCACTCGGCCCGCCTGGATCAGTTGCTCCCCATCCTGCTATTGCTTGCCGCGATTCTGGTGTTGCTGTCGTACTGGTTTTTTCCGAGTGCGCTGGTTCCAGCATCTGTCGGAGTGTTTGACCTCAGTTGGTGGCGGATCACGCTGCTCTCCACGGCTTTGATGTTCCCGGTCTCCTTTGCCTCGGGAATTCTGTTTCCATCCATCGCCGTAACTGTGCAAGCTGCTGTGGGCGACCGGATGAACAGCACCGGGATCACCACGCTTTTTAATACGATAGGCGCAGCGCTCGGTCCGCTCCTGGCTAGTTTCGTCCTTCTGCCAGGGATCGGCTATCAATGGAGTCTCATTGCATGTGCTATAGGCTATGGCCTGCTGAGCATTGTGGCCGCTTTTGCATGGCGACGACCTGTCGCCGCTTTGAAAACGTGGACATCGCCGCGCTCTCTAAAGCAGTGTGTTGCCTCCGCGACTCTAATCGGTCTCTGGATGATTCTGATTCTGATTCTGGCAGTTTTTCCGTATCGACGCGTTGAGACCCACTTTGCGCACGCGCGTCGTCCCTACGAAGCGGAAGACCAAGGACAGCTGTTGGCGGGCGTTGTGAAGCGGATCGAAGGCACCTCGGATACGTGGCAATTGCTGCGACGCGATCTCTTTGGCGAACCGTACTACTATCGCCTCTTGTGCAATGCGTTTTCAATGTCGGCCACAAATCCGGTCGGCCAGCGTTACATGAGATTGTTTGCTTATCTGCCCCTGGCTTTTCGTCCCGAATCAGAAGACGTGCTGCTTCTTTGCTATGGCTGCGGGGTGACGGCAGATGCGCTTCTTCACGGGCCAAACGTCAGGCGAATGGACGTGGTCGACATTTCAAAAGAAGTGTTTCGGCTCGCCGACTTCTATTCCGGAATCCATTACACCAATCCGCTGCACGATCCACGAGCAAATGCCTTTATTCAGGATGGCCGCTTCTTCCTCCAAGCGAGTCCGCGCCAGTATGACATCATTTCCGGCGAACCGCCTCCGCCGAAAAATGCGGGTTCAGTCAATCTCTACACTGGGGAATTTTTTTCGCTGATGAAGCGCCGCCTCAAGGAAGGCGGAATTGCGACCTTTTGGCTGCCGCTTGACCAACTCAAGGTGAATGAGGCAAAAGCAATTCTTCGCGCGTTTCACGATGTGTTTTCGAACGCATCGGTGTGGGCAAGTGCCAATGAGAACTGGATCATGATGGGCATCAACGGACAGGGGCGCAATGTCGGCGAAGAGGAGCTGCGGCGATTGTGGAGCGACCCCGCGACCGGCGCGGATCTAAAACGAATTGGCGTCGAGGTCCCGCAGCAGTTAGGCGCACTGTTTTTGATGGACGGTGACGAGATCGATCGCGTTACGCGGGACGTCGCGCCGCTGACAGACAATTATCCGAAGAGGTTGAGCGATGCGCCTTGGGACGAAAAGGCGAATTTTGAATTCGCTGCCGCTTACATGGACCCAGCATCCGTCACGGACCGCTTTCTACTGTCGCCGCTGATCGATCGTATCTGGCCGAAGGCGGTAAGCAAATCAATGAAGTCCCTTTTTGCCGTTCGTGAGACGCGGTTCCTTTCAGAAACGGTCGGAAGCAACAAGCTGGCGGAGCTTGACCTTTTTCTGCGCGGGACGCGGCTGCGCACTCCGGTCTTGGAAACGCTGGGCAGTGACGAATTCCGGCTTGCGATCGCAGAGCGGATTGCCGGCAATTCAGTCGCGCCACCGCTTGAGATTGTGCCGGACTTGATTGCTGGCGCGCTGGCGCGGCGCGATATCGGCGAGGCGGTTCGCCTTCTGGAGGATGAGAAAGCTCGTGGCGTGTTTAGTCTCAACGACACATTTCTGCTGACCTATCTCTACTGCTTGAACGGCAGCGTCGATAAAGCGGAAGCGCTCGCGGCAGCCAGCGCGAGTTCCATTCAGAAGGATTCGTTTGTTGATTGGCTATGGCGAAAATTGGAAACCGATTTCGGGTTTCATCCTCCTTCCTAATTAAAAGTGAGCCCCGTTGTTCCTGCGCGAGAATCGCAACTTAGCAAGAGCCGCACTGGCGAAGACTGAACTCGCACTAAAACGGCGATGAAAGTCTCAATCGTTATTCCTTGTTACAACGAGAAAGCTACGATCGAAAAAATTGTCGAGGCAGCTCGCTCGGCAGCAATCGGTCACAGGGAGATCATTATCGTTGACGATTGCTCGGAAGACGGTACGCGAGGACTGCTGGAGGAAAAGATTTCCTCGATGGTCGACCGTATCATTTACCATCCAGTGAACCAGGGCAAGGGAGCAGCTTTGCGCAGCGGTTTTGCTGCCGCCACTGGTGATATCATCCTTGTGCAGGACGCAGACCTTGAGTACAGCCCCGCAGATTATCCAGCACTCCTGGAGCCTCTCATCTCAGACAAAGCGGACGCGGTGTTCGGCTCGCGGTTCATGGGCGGCCGCCCGCACCGCGTTCTTTTTTTCTGGCACATGGCCGGAAACAAGTTCTTGACTCTTCTTTCCAACATGTTCACGAATCTAAACCTGACGGACATGCTAAGCGGCTATAAAGCTTTCAAGGCTCCTGTTATCAAATCGATCCAGATAGAAGAAGATGGTTTCTCTGTTGAGCCTGAAATTGTGGCGAAGCTGGCCAAGCTACGATGTAGGATCTTCGAGGTGGGAATTTCCTACTACGGGCGTACCTACGAAGAAGGAAAAAAAATTGGCTGGCGCGATGGCTTTCGAGTGTTGCGCGCGATAATCAAATATGGTTGCCGGCATTAGCTGTATTCAGGTTTGAACAGCTAAAAAGGAAATCGTACCGATTGTCGATTTTCTAAGGTTCGCCCATGATCCTGCCGGCGAAGTGAGAACCGATCTTTAATGAGCCGGCACATACTGTTTATTGGACTATTTATTCTTATCGCGGGAGCGCGCTTTGCGATTCTGCTGGCGTCGCAAACGCACGTGCATAGCGACGAAGCAATCATTGGCCTGATGGGTAAACACATTCTGGAAGGACGCTATTTTCCCTTCTACATGTATGGGCAGGCCTATAACGCCGGTGCCGCGTGGGAAGCTTACCTGGCCGCGATTTCGTTCGCGTTGTTCGGCGTCGGCGTCGTTTCGTTAAAGAGCTGCATGGTTGTGCTGTCGTTATTCTGCCTCCTTTTATTCTATTGCATGTGTCAGGTGCTTTATGATCAACGCACGGCCCTTTTGGGCACGATCGTGTTTGCGCTCACTCCGTCACTTCTCAAGTGGCACTTTCAGGTGAGAGGTTATTCCTGGTATTTCCTTTCCGTTCCTGTACTGACGATTCTCTTTTTATCGATTCAATCGACGCCAAATCGAAGATGGCCACTATTTCTTCTTTTCGGCGCGATTTCCGGCTTAAGCATCTGGAATTTAGAGTTGGGAATCGCGTTTAACGTTGCGCTGTGGGTTCTCATTTTGATGCGCCGAAGCTTGTCGTTAAAGAATGCGCTGGTCGCACTGGCCGGTTTTGTCGTCGGCTACGCGCCGGCGATTGTGTTCAATCTGACCCATCATTTCGCCAACTGGAACGCCGTCCTGGAGAAAACCGGTGGCGGCGGAGCTGCGCTCCTCTTTCATCCCGACGTCCTTTCGCAAATCTTCTTTACTGAGATGCCGAAGTTCTTTGGAGCCGATACCATCCTTTGGTACTACCCAGAGAAGCCTGCTACGGGGTTCGTATTTTACGCGGTTGCCCTGCTGGCAACAGGCGTTGCGGCTTGGCCATTCATTCGAGCGCCATCGAAAATTCTGATGGCGATTCGTGGTGGTTTCACAGGCGGGGACCAAGAACGGGACCTGCTTCTACTCTTATTAACACTGGCGTGCTTTGTTCCCTACGTCACCGCGCCCTTCCGTGTGCCTGGTTATTTTTTGGCTGGTTGTTTCTTTTTTGCGGTGCTCACGGGCCGGCTGCTGAAACGCTGCTTCGCTTCTTCCAAAACGCTGATTCGTTTCGGCGGAGCCGGAATCTTTGCAGCCGCGGTAATTACGGGAACTGCGCTGATTCTCGACACGGCGCGCCACAATCAAATTGAAACATTAACGCTCTGCGATCAGGGAGAGACCTATTGTATGACGCGGATTCCCGGCGGGGATCTCGACGGCGTCGAACGCCACCTGAGCCAAGAGGGCGTAACCGGCGTGTGGACCACTGTTTCTTTTGTTTACCCATTGCTGTTCGAATGTAATGAAGCGTTCGCCGCCTCCGATACTTTTTTTGGTTATCAACATCGAGTTTACCCCGAAGCAATTCCATGGCGCGAACCGGATCCTGAAGGACGGGTTGCGATTGTGCTTGAGAGCGATTCGCCTTTTCGCGCGCCGGTAGAGAGACGCGTGCAACTGGCAGAAGTTGTGCCCCTGATCAGCGAATACGGGAGGCTTGCTGTGATCGAGGGGAATCGCCGATGAAGACGGCGTCCCGATTTGCGGTGCGGCATGAGCGAAAGTTAATCCTGTTGCTCTGCGCGATTGCCGCACTTCGTGTCTTTACATTTTGCGCGGCATTTCCGTTTTTTAACAACGTCGACGAGCAGGCACACGTCGACCTAGTGATGAAATACGCGCGAGGCGATGTGCCACGCGATTTGGGTCATTATTCTTCCGAGTCGGCAAACTCGATCGCCTTGTACGGCACGGCGGAGTACTTTATGGGTCCCTGGCAGTTCGCGACAAACGATTTCCCGCCGCCAAACTGGACGTTACCAGCTGAACAGCGGGAGGACGTGGCGGAAAGGAATGCGGCATGGTGGCGATCCAATGAAAATCACGAATCAGGGGAACCGCCCCTTTTTTACGGTATCGCAGGTTTGTGGCTAAATCTTGGCCGCGCGCTGGGCGTTAACGGCGGCTGGCTGTTGTATTGGGTTCGCCTTTTGAACGTGTTCGTCGCCGCGACCCTGGTCTGGGTAGGTTTCGTTGCTGCAAAATTGGTGTTTCCCGATCGGCAATTCATGCGTCTCAGTGTTCCGCTATTACTGGCAGTTTGGCCGCAGACCACTTTCTATTCGATACAGAGTGATTCGTTCTCCCCCCTCGTGTTTGGGATCGCCTTTGTGGGTTTGATAAAATTATTGCAGAACGAGCGACCGCCTTTGTCCTTGGCAATGTGCACAGGAATGGCAGTGGCTGCGACCTGTCTAGTCAAGACAACTAATATCGCTCTTTTCTTGGTCGTCGGATTAACCTTCATATTCAAAATTCGAAATCTCAGTGATCGGAAAAGATTGGGCAGGATTTTGGCAACGCTTGCTGTGTTAGTATTGTCCGCGGCCGCGCCGATCGCGCTTTGGTTTGCTTGGAACGTTCACACATTTGGCGATTTGACGGCTACGAACTCGAAAATTGATTTTCTCGGTTGGACTCGCAAACCCGTTAACAACTGGTGGCCCCATCCAATTTTCACGCCGAATGGATTGAAAGAGTTCTGGCCGGAATTGATGGCCAGTTTCTGGCGGGGCGAGTTTATCTGGCATGGCAAACGACTCGCTTTCCAAACGAGCGACGCCTTTTACTGGGTCTCTTCCACGCTCGCGATTGCCGTGGCTTTGATCAGTCTGTTTCCGCGCTTGACTCGACTAACTGCGTTTCAGCGAGAGAGTCTTTGGCTCGCCGCGGCGAGCTTCGTCACCCTCGTCTTGTTCGTGGCGGTTCTGTCGATTGCCTTTGATTTTGGTCTTTGCCCCTATCCGTCGCGCGAGCATCCGTATTTTACTTCGGGAAGGCTGCTCACCGCTTCCGCAGTTCCATTCTTCTTGCTCTACGCCGAGGCGTTTGATTGCGTTCTGTCGCGAATTCCACGTGAGTGGCCGAAAATTGTTCTGTTCGGAGTTCTCGTACTGTTCATTGCAGTCTCGCAAGCCGTTCTTAACTGGCCGGCATTTTCCAGTCGTTACAACTTCTTGCACTTGAACCAAGGCTCGGAGCCTCCACCTGAGTAGAATAGAACTACGGACGGCACCCATTACAGGGGCTTGGGCGCGAGGATCAGGATTGCTTTGTTCGTCGATTCTGGCAGACGCAACACCCCGTTTTCTATTCCAAACGCGCATTCTGTCATTTCGAGCGGAGCGAAGCGCAGTCGAGAATGAGCGGCTGCGGAGTCGCGACATAGACGGGAAGGTCGGAGACTGAGCGAACGGGAAGTGAGCGAATCAAGTCTGTCGATTTATCTGTCTTGTAACACAGCAGCACCAAGATCGTGGGTTCAATCGATTGATCAGGCTGATTTTCTTCGCTCGCGACCTTCAGTTGCGACTCCCGGGCGATCGCATCGCGTACATCACGATAATGTTCGTATTAGATCAGCTTTTTGCACTGATACTTGGAAGCGAAAACGGCGCTGGTTCCCTCGCGATGCGCCCTTGAAAGGCGACTCGTTACGCCGATGTAAGGTGTAAGCCGTGTAATCCGTGGTCGAAAATATCTGCGTCATCAGCGTAATCCGCGGTTTTGGGAGGGTTCAAAAAACTTTAAAAAAGTGAAAAAAAAGCTTGTCAGCCCTTGTCGCCTTCATTAAACGGGGATTTGACGCGACAAATGTGCCTCAAAAGCCGTTCAAAAAAACTTTAAAAAAAGTGAAAAAAAAGCTTGTCAGCACTGTAAAGATTTAATAAGCGTGTCAAAACCTAACCAAACCAATGGAGAAACTAATGACTAAAAACGTGCTAAATAAACTCGGATTCCTGGGTGCCGTCTTTGTGGCGGCCGTGGGATTTCCTCTAATTTTTGCATCGAACGCATTCGCTCAGTTGCCGGCCCCGGCTGCTCCTACTGCGCCAGCGCCAACGGCTGAGGTCGAGCGCGTGATCGTGACCGGTTCGAACATTCCCACGGCGGAAGAGACCGGCCCGAATCCCGTGGACACCTATCGTCCACAGGACATCGAGAAGCTGGGTATCCGCAACGCCACCGACCTGACGACGTTCATACCGCAAGAGGCGGGCGGCACCGTGAACACGAACATCGGCAACGGTGGTGACGGCACTGTCCAGCTTAACCTGCGCGGTTTGTTGCCCAAGGAGACTTTGGTTCTGATCGATGGAAAACGTGTGGCTTACGGTTCGTTGGGTGTTGCCGGGTTTAGCGGAGGCCCGGATATTAACCTGATCCCGTTTTCCATGGTCGATCACATCGACATCCTCAAGGATGGCGCTTCGGCTGTGTACGGTTCGGACGCGATCTCCGGCGTCGTCAACTTCTTCCTGGTCCACAAATTCCGCGGCTTGGAAATCGGAGGGACATACGGGAACACGGACTTGGGAGCGTCCAATGACATGGGCGAGTGGGAGGCGTGGTTGAAAGCTGGCACAGGAGACGATAAGACCGATATCGTGGTTATTGCCGATTTCTGGGAGCGCACCGGCGGCGTTTTCAGTGCAGACAGGGACATTTCTCGTAACGCCTTTCAAATACCCTTTGGAGGGCTCGATAACCGCAGCGGCAATTTTCCTGGCCGCGTGCGAGGTCGCCGTTTGATCCCCAGTTTGTTTTTCAGTGACAACACTCCGCCGCCACACTCAGCTCCGAATTTGGCAACTTCTCCATTTTACGCGAGCCCCTTTGCGGTTAATCCAAATGCATATCCAGGGTCCCCTGGTATCATCAATTCAAAAGTAAATAATGTATTCCAGCCACAGACCGGCCCCAAGTACAGGGGCGGTGGCGACTATTTCTTCTTTAACTTCGCCGCGGTTACGCCCGCGTTGCCGCCGGGAGACCGTCAAGTGTACTACGGCTCGTTCACGCGTGACCTGTGCGATAAGTACCTGACAGTATTTGCCGACTTCAAATATGCGCGCTCGTTTTTCGATTCGTCGCTGGCAGCGGTGCCGTTTACGCCAGATCCATTTAAGACTCCGGGAACTAACACGTTCTTTAGTCCCAACGGCATCAGTGTGCCAATCTCGAATCCGTTTAATCCCTTCACAGTCGGGGATGCGACCCTGGTTATTAACGGCATACCAACGCCGATGACTACTGGCGTTCGGTTTCGCGGCATCAACGATACCGGCACGAGAAGCGAAAAGTTCACTTACTGGGACCAACTGTTCGACGTCGGCCTGCGTGGCGAGATGGGAGAATTTGGCGATTACTTCAAGACATGGAACTGGGAAATGGGTTTCCGTTACTCTCGAAACGAGGGACAGGATCTGTCCATTGGCGAAGTGAGCCAGCCTGGGTTGCGCGACGCGCTCTTGGATACCGACATTCACACGGCATTTAATCCGTTCGGTGGTTTTTTTAAACAAAACACCGCGCGGGCCAGACAAGCCGTTTATGTTACTCTGCATAATTCTGGCGAGTATGAGTTGCCTATAGGTTACGCAACCTTTAACGGCGACCTGTTCAATCTTCCCGCCGGGCCGGTCTCGTTTGCCATTGGCGGCGAGTACGACGCGCCGAGATTCACTCGCGATCGTGACGCACTCAATAACACGTTTCAAACCATTGGCTCCGTGGATGGGCAAAGCTTCCGTGTGAACCGGGATATCTGGGGAATCTACGAGGAAGTGCGTGTGCCATTCACCAGTCCCACGTGGAACTTCCCTGGGTTCTACAGCTTCGAAGTGGACTTTGCCGAGCGGGAGGAATGGTACAGCAACAACACCTCTACGGTGCTGCCTTCCGGACTCTTCCCGGGCCTGCAGTCGGCGCACACCAAGTATAATGCGCAGAAGCCGAAGGTGTCAGTGCGCTGGCAACCGCTTGATCCCAAGTATATCGGCGCGGTCACCCTACGCGGCAGCTATACCGAGGCGTTCCATGCGCCGACATTGGGAGAACTTACGCCTGCTTCCTCGCAAAACTTCCCGCTCGTGGCTGATCCGTTTTCGAGTCAGACCGAGCCGCAAGTTGAGGAACGCGTTATAGGAAACCCGTTCCTGCATCCGGAAGTGGCGTATGAGTGGACTTACGGAATTGTGTACAGTCCGAAATGGGTTAAGGGCCTAACACTGAGCGCCGACTGGTGGCATATTGATATGCGCGACATCGTGGCGGCGGTCGGTGCGGACTTCCTTATCGCGAATAACCGCCCGACTCCGGGTGTTCAGCAGAACGGCCCCTTTGTTTTCCGTGGGCCGAGTGAAAATCCCGCTGAAGCTGGGCCAGTCACGCTGGTTATCGACCCCAGCAATAACCTCTCTGGCGCAGTCTTCGAAGGTCTCGATTACGAAGCGATCTATATATTGGATTCGACGATCTTCGGCCACGGCGATTGGGGCAGGCTGACAACCACGGTGAACGGCACCTGGCTGTCCCGGGCTGAGTTTCAGCCTAATGCCACTACGAAACGCTTTGGTATCAACGGCGAATTCTTGCCGCCGGGATTTGCTCTAACCAATTCGCTGCCATGGCATCGGGCCAACTTCAGTATCTTCTACGATGGTCCGGCGGACACGTGGATGCAGGGCTTGGATGTCGGCGCGATAGTGCACTGGATCGGCCAATATAACGATGACAACGTCTCCCTCATGGGAAGTGAATTCCCCGCACGTGCCCCTAAGTTCCAAACGCCGAGAACAGAGCCGAGGTTTTTAGGGGACGGAGTCACCCCAAATCCCCTTGCTGGCCAGCAGAGTCCACGCGCGCGGAAAGTGTCTGCATGGACCACGCTCGATCTCATCTTGAACTACACGTTCAACCTGCCGCCACCCGCTCCGGCCCCGGTGCCTGGCTTTGCTAAGGATGGCGGTAAAAATGTGAAGATGAAGGACGGCAAGGAGAAAAACGTGGTGCCCGTCTCAACAGCCGAGTATGGCTGCAGCAACTGGCAGTGGTGGCTTAATAACACGACCGTCACGCTGGGCATGCAGAACGTGATGGATGAAGATCCGCCGTTTGTGGGTGGTAGCTTCGAAAACGGCTACGACGAGTCGCTCACTACCATTAAAGGCCGGTTCTGGTACGTTGGACTAAAGAAGCGCTTCTAAAGCGAAGACCGCAATAATTCACAGCGGCCGGGCTCTTAACGGGCCCGGCCGTTTGCTTTGGAGTGATTCACCGGGAGGCTGCGGACCCGCCTTGGCGGAAATAGCCCAGCGTTTTAACGCTGGGTCAATTCATGTTATAAGGGATTCGAGTCCTGGAGGGACGAAAGAAACGGCCAATCATGCATTCGTTCACGAGTTGCCTCATGCATTGCGTCTGGAGCACAAAAAATCGTGAACCTTACCTCACCCCGTCGTTACGCGAGCGGCTCTGGCCTTATCTGGGTGGAGTAGCAAAACAGAACAAGATAAAGACGCTCGCCATTGGAGGTGCGACTGATCACGTTCATGTTCTGCTCTCCTTGCCAGCAACATTGTCCATCGCAAAAACAACCCAGCTGCTGAAGGGAAATTCATCCAAATGGATTCGCGAAACATTTCCCAAAATGCCTTACTTCGCTTGACAGGAGGGCTACGGCGCATTCAGCGTTTCCATCTCAGGAGTAGAGGCAACTGTCGCATACATTCGCAACCAGGCGGCGCATCACGGGACGCGATCGTTTCGCGAGGAGTTTGTAACGATGCTTCGTAGACACGGCTTTGATTATGACGAGTCGATGCTGGATTGAACTTTTCTTCCGTCCCTCGCGGGACTCGACAAAGGACTTGGTTTCAAAGCCCAGCGTTAAAACGCTGGGCTATTGTCGATCATATGCTTGCCAACCCTGCGACCGCTAGCGAACTCCGCGACGCGCGACGTCCCTTTCTGCAGCAAAACTGGCTTTTGGCGCTTCTCTTAATCGCTCTCGTTTTCGTCGCATATGCACGCGTCTTAAATGCAGGATTCATCTGGGACGATGAATCGCATTTGACCCAGAATCCCTGCATTGTTGGTCCGCTGGGATTGAAGGAAGTCTGGACTACCACGCGAGCAGTCTATTACCCACTGGTGCTTACGACTTTCTGGGCTCTGCATAAGTTCGTTGGTTTAACGCCATGGCCATATCATCTTCTGAATGTGCTTTTGCACGCCGGATCAGCGATCTTGCTCTGGCAGGTGCTGCGGCAACTCAAGGTTCGTGGCGCGTGGCTAGGAGCTGCCCTCTGGGCTTTGCACCCAGTGATGGTGCAATCAGTCGCCTGGGTAACTGAGCTTAAGAACACGGAGTCGTGCCTCTTTTATCTCTTGTCGATTTTCTACTTTTTGAAGTGGCAAGACGCGCGGCGGATTACGCGGATTTTTTGGACTGCGGCGACATGTCGCCGCTTTAAAAGCGCGGACATGTCCGCGCACTCCAAAGCGCCCGAGCGGCGGACTGGAGACCGCCGCTCCTTGATGTTGATGGCCCTGTCGTTGTGCTTTTTTATACTCGCGACCCTAAGCAAGCCTTCGGTGGTCATGCTGCCTGTTGTGCTTGCCCTCTGTGTCTGGTGGCGAACAGGACGAATCCGGTGCCGTACGATTTCAGCGCTTGTTCCATTTGCGCTAATATCGGCGGTTGCCAGCATCTGGACGATTTTCGAGCAAAAGTTTCACGCTGGCGCAATCGGCGCTGAGTGGGCGCAGACCTGGCCGGAACGCCTTGTCATCGCGGGGCGCGCCATATGGTTTTACCTGGCAAAACTAGTCTGGCCGGATCCGCTCATATTCATCTATCCACGATGGGAGATTGATTCGTCGAAGCTAACGGCCTATTTGCCGCTACTCGCGGCGTTGGCTGGGTTGCTTGCTTTATGTTCGATCCGCGCGAAATGGGGCCGCGCCGCATTCTTTGCGGCCGCATACTATGTGGTCTCGCTGTTTCCAGTGCTCGGCTTTTTCGACGTCTTTTTCTTCCGTTACTCCTTTGTGAGCGATCATTTTCAATATCTGGCGAGCATGGGACCTCTCGCCCTCGTTGGCGCTGCGATAACCACGGGTTGCACCCGTCTGGCTGTAGCTGCCTCGCTGCGTCGAGGCGCTCCAACGGCGTCGTTGTCTAGCAACCCGGCGACACGGCGACACGGCGCCGTGGCTACAACGTCGCTCCTTGGGCTGTATGGGGTTCTCCTACTGTTGCTCGTTTTTTTGACATGGCGACAGACTGGCGTCTACCGCGATCTTGTCACCCTGTACACAGCAACACTGATAAAGAATCCCGGTTGCTGGATGGCGCATTACAATTTGGGCATCGCTCTCAATGACCGAGGGAAGACCGATGAGGCGATGGCTCATTATCAGCGGGCTATCGAGCTGCGGCCGAGTTATGCCGAGGCGCATTACAATCTGGGCCGGCTTCTTGCGCAAAATGGCCAGCTCGACAATGCGGTTACTCATTACGAGAAAGCATTGGAGATAAATCCTGCTGATGCAGAAGCCTGGAACAATCTCGGCGTCACGCTTTTTGGGATCGGACGCGTAGACGATGCAATTGCACATTATCAGGGTGCGCTGAAGATCCGGCCAGATTACGCGGAAGCCTCTTGCAATCTGGCGAACGCGCTTCTTTCAAAGGGAGATTTAGATGGGGCTATCGCCCGTTATTCTGCATGTCTCGCACTATCGCCAAATCAGGCTGAGGCCCAGTACAATCTTGCGAGTGCTTTGCTCCGAAGGGGTCGGACGGATGAAGCGATTGCTCATTACAAAAAAGCGCTCGAGTTGCGGCCGGACAGCGCGGATGCCCATGCAAATCTGGGAAGCGGGTTTCTTGCAAAGGGCCGCGTCCGAGAAGCGATCGCTGCGTACAGGAATGCCCTTCGGATTTCCCCAGACAATGTGCCCGCCCAAAGTAATCTGGCTTGGCTCCTGGCTACATCCTCAGACCCATCGCTGAGAAATGGATCAGAGGCTGTCCTTCTGGCTGAACAGGCCGACTCGGAAAGCTCTCGAAGTGAAAATCACCCGATGGTTCTACGCATCCTGGCTGCGGCATACGCTGAAAGTGGCCGTTTTGGTGAGGCCAAGCAAACTGCTCAACAGGCTTTGCAAGCGGCTGAAATCCAAGGAAACGCCACTCTAGCCAATGCCCTTCGCGACGAAATCGCACTCTACGACTTAGGTTTACCTTATCACAAAGAACGATAACCGGCTGGTGAAATCCCGACCATTGACCATGCCGTGGAAAAACGTATAGGGGCCAGCGCTCCACCTGGCAGGTCGGCTTCTGTTATTTCCCGAGAGACATTTGACGGAGTGGGAGACCTATCTGGTAGAGAGCGATGTCGCCTTGAAGAAGATGCGCAAGCTCGAAATTGCTTTGCCTGGTAGCTATCGCCATACCTCGTTGAGCCGCTTCGATCGCTTCCGAGAACCGGCCGGCCTCCGCGTACGCAGCAGCCAGCGCCCGGAGAAACTTTGGATCTTCAGTATTTGAAAGCTCCACTGCTTTCCTGGCGAACTCGACCGCTTCGGCGCCGTCGCGGATTGAGGCATCAGAAGCGGTCGCAAGCACCCAGGCAATGTTGATGCGAGAGTGGGGATCCTCGGGGGCTAATGCCAGCGCCTTTTCGTAATTGGCGATTGCCTCCCGTAGTGAACCCTTCCGCAAAAGAGCGTTACCAAGGCCGGTGTAGGCATCAGGGTCGTTGGGCTGTATCTGAAGGGTTTTCTCCCAGTCAGCGATTGCTTCGTCGATGCGGCCTTTTGCAAAAAGAACGTTTCCACGGTTGTAATAGGCATCCGCATAATTTGGCTGCAATTGTATTGCTTCCTCATAGTGGACCATAGCTTCATCGGATTGTCCTTTTCGATCCTTAACGCAGTTTCAAAGTGCGAGATCGCTTTGTCCAGTTCGTCGCGGTCGTTGCACAGGTACCCGAGATTGTTGTGGGCGACGTCGTTATCAGAAGTCACGGCAAGAGCATGACTCCAAAGAGTCTCGCTATTGCGCCAGGAGGAAGTCTGAACAAATGCCGCACATGCCAGGGCAACAATAATTACTATTGCGGCGGCCATAGCAAACCGTGGTCTGAACTGACGGACTGCTGCTACGTCAGCAGCGAGCCAAACTACGAGCAGAAACAGACCAATATGCGGAAGATAGGTATAGCGGTCGGCATGGCCTTGTTCGCCAACTTGGACAAGACCGATAACTGGCACCAGCATAACAAGATACCAGAACCAGCCGGTGAATACGTAAGGCCGTTCCCTTCGGAAAACGATCGCTGCCGCAGTGATAGCCAATAGCAACAAGATCGCGAAGATGATTTCCCAAATTGCCAGAGTGTCATTTGGGTGAGGATAGAAAACCGCGAGGTTTGTCGGCCATAATGTTTTCCAGACGTAAATCACGTAACTCACGAAGGCGTTTTGCACCCGCCATAGCAAGGGCAACGGCGGAATCGCGCCCGTAGTGCGTTTTTGCAGGATAAATGTGATGATACAGGCGGCTGTGGAAAGAATAAGCAACGGAATCTTTTCAATTAACAGACCACCGACCACTGACCAGCGACCACCGCCTTTTGCCTTTTGACTTCTGACATTTGATTTCTGAATCCTACCTAGTGGCCAGTAATCCAGAAGGAAAAGGACGATGGGAGTGCTTACCAGCATTGACTTAGACATGAGACCGAAAGCGAATATGACTGCTACGACAAGATAACGCCTGATTGATGGAGCATCCGCATAACGCACATATGCCCACAATGTGAGCGTGAAGAACACAGCGCTGAGCACATCTTTTCTCTCGCTTACCCATGCTACTGATTCGACATGAAGCGGGTGAACCGCAAATAATGCCGCGACAATTGCACTCTTCCACACTGCGCCGGTTATTTGCCGCAGCACACGAAACAGCAGGAGCACTGCAATGATATGCAGAATGATGTTGGTGGCATGATGGCCCCCGGCGTTCAAGCCGTATAACTGACAATCCAGCATGTGCGAGATAGTCGTTAATGGATGCCAATTGCCCGCATGTGGGCTGATAAACGCAAGCGCCACGCCTTTTATCGTTAGTCCAGCCTGAACGGCAGGGGTATTATAGACGTACAAATCGTCGTCGAAGTTAACGAAATTGTAGCGGATTGTTTGACCGAAGACGGCCAGGCTGATTCCGGAAAGGAACAGATATATAGCGACAGTTATACCACGGCTACGAACATTTCTTGCTAGCCCACCTGTATGCTCGCAAGCTTGCCGCTTCTTGTTATTCGCTGTGGGGCGGCGAATTGCCATATGTTAAACTAGGATCCCGCAGCGGCCGCTGTTCTTGGTAAAGTGCAATATGGCCCTGGAGCTCAGTAGCCAGGCCGGAGTTTCCTTGGCTGTTGGCCAATGCAACCCCCTCCTGCGCAGTCTGGATTGCCTTGGAAAAGTCGCCAGTTTCGGCATAAGCCGCTGCTAGTGTGCGAAAGATTATTGGGATCCTGTGGCCGGAAATGTGCAGAGCATCCTCTGCCAGTTGAACTGCTCTCGCGCCGTCTCGAAGGGAATCGTCCGGCGAAGTCGCAAATACCCACGCGAGATTGCTCAAGGCGTTTCCGTTATCTGGTTGAATCGCCAGGACCTTCTGCCATTCTTCGATACCTTCCCGGATGTGACCCTGCTGGATTAGAACCGTCCCCACGATGTTGTGAACCTCGATGTTATCGGGCTGTAGCTCGAGTAATTTGTGGTAGTGAATCAGCGCCTCTTCAACTTGCCCTTTTTGAAGAAGCGCCTTGGCAAGGTTCTCATGAGCGGGGCTATTGTCGGGGCGAAGATCTACGGCGGCTTGCAACAGCGAGATAGACTGGTCCAATTTACCCTCTCGCAAAAAGACGATACCGAGGTTGTTTTCAGCAACGTCGTTATTTGTAGTTACGGTAAGGGCATGCCTGAATAGTGTTTCGCTGTCGCGCCAATACCCGGTCTGAGCCCAGGCGCGCCAGCTCAAGACGCCGATGGCAAGCACTGCAGCAGTGCTCACAATCGTCCGCTGATGTCGCCACAACGCTGTCAGATCGGCCGCTGCCCATATGACCGCTATGTATAAGCCGATCTGGGGCAAATATGTGTATCTGTCAGCGCGCCCCTGCCAACCAACTTGTACCAGTCCGATCACCGGTACAAGCATTCCTAGATACCACAACCAACCTGCGACTAAGTAGGGTCGCTGTCTTCGCAGAGCGATAGCTACCGCACTAATGCTAATTAGAAGGAGAAGTGAGCAGATGATTTCCCAAAGTGGTAGCCGATTCTCTGGATGCGGGTAGAACACGGCGAGGCGGACCGGCCAGAGCATCTGCGAGATGTAGAGTACATAGCTGACTACCGCGTTGTTGATTCGTTCCAATATCGGCAGCTCCTCAGTCCAGCCGACCGCACCTTTCTGTGCAACGAACGTCGCGATACTCGAAACAGCCGAAAGCGCGATGAGCGGGATTTTTTCCAACACGCGCCTCCACAACTGACCTCTCATTCTATCGAGTGGCCAGTAGTCCAGAAGCAAAAGCACAAATGGCAGCGTCACTAGCATCGGCTTGGACATGAGGCCACAAGCCGACACGAATACCACGACCAGATACCGCCCGACAGATGGTAAGCGCACGTAATGCACATAGGCGAGGAGCGTGAGCATAAAGAAGACGCCGCTTAGCACGTCCTTTCGCTCAGCTATCCATGCAACCGATTCGACACGTAAGGGATGAATTGCGAACACCGCTGTAACAAAGGTGCTTCGCCAAAATGCTCTCGTCATCTGTTGCAACGCAAGAAAAAGAAGTATCACCGCGACTGTATGCAGTAGGACGTTCGTAAAATGATGCCATCCCGGGCGTAACCCGTATAACTGGCAGTCGATCATGTGCGAAATGGTCGTCAGCGGATGCCAGTTCATGGAATGAATGTGGGTGAATGCCCAGGCAATGCCGCTGAGGCTGAGGCCACTTGTTATTTTTGTGTTCTCATAAACATAGCGCGGGTCATCGTAGTTAATGAAGTCGTGCCAGAGCGTTTGGCCAAAGACAATCCACGTAAGCACTGCCAGAGCGATACAGATGCCGATAGTAAACCACCAGGAGTTGATTTTAGGTGGGCTTATCGATTGAGCTCTGAGACGGTGCATGCGCTACGTTCGAAAGAATGACGAAGCACGAATGCCGAAGGACGAAGGAAATCCAAATGACGAAACCGCAAAAGACGCGAAGGTTGCAGTGCGTGTTTTTTGCCATTCGAGCTTTGTCATTCTTTCGTCATTCGCCATTCGGATTTCGTCATTGGTTAGGATTTCCTCTGGTAGATCAAAATGTATTTTCCCAGCTGTGGCACCGATTGTGGTACGTTATCAAAATAATAATCTGTTCTGTCTGGTGCGACCATGTTCACGAAACCGGCAACAGTATAGTTTTGCGCCGTGTATTCATTAGCCCAGGTGAAAATCATCCGCTCGGATTCCGGTCGTTGCAGCCACGAATCTGGCATTACCACAAAGATGAGAAATTTTGGGCGAGCGCGTTCAATCTCGCGAATTATTTCTTGTTGCATTTGCGCAGCATACTTTTGGGATTCCATCAGGCCGTAAGTATAAATGTAGCCGGTTGCGGAATGCCGGTCGGAATAAAAATAAATCTGCGGCTCGGAGCCTAGCACGGCTATCGTGTCGCTTGGGTTTGAATGTTCGCGCAGGTACTCTGCGATTCTGATGGACTCCACGAAAGGACTCTCTGGATAAATCATTCGAGAAGCGTCGGCGGGCGAGGCTTCAAAAAAGAACTTTCTTTCCGCGAGCATCGGCCAAGCAAGAGCAAACCCCAGAAGTAACATGGGGATAAATCGGACTACGATTAATCGATGTGCGCTGAGATCTGACAATCTGCTGATGGCAACGCCTGCAAGCAGCGAGACAGCTGGAAGCACCAAGATGAAATAGTGCAATCGAAAATAGAATCCCGGGCATAGCGACAATGCAGAGAACAAAAGGAAGCCGAGCAGAAAAATTACGATAGGACGTGTTCGCTGATCCCACAAACCCGCAACGAGTCCGATTCCAGCCAGCGTCCAGATCGGCCAGCCGGCCAGAATCACTTCCTTTGCGGGGTAGAAGAAAATTCGCGGCGCTTGGCTGAAGGGAACTAGGCTGCCGTACTGACGCGCGTAATCGATTGTCCAAAACCAGAACCTGTCGAACACACCGATGCGCCAGAGAAACAGACAAGTAATTCCCAAGGGAAGAATTACGCCGGCACTAAAAATCAGGGTTCGCAGAAAAATTT
>WNGB01008807.1_pt1 | contig 20366 bp, 13 predicted proteins | sample 5400681 | NCBI WGS metagenome assembly WNGB01 (sample SAMN13153367, study PRJNA577476) | soil metagenome | isolation source: 115 cm soil or saprolite under grassland replicate 2 | place: USA:California | collected 2016-06-15
AGATCGAACGCGAACACCGCGCCCGCACCCTTAGGAAGATAGCGGGCAACAAGTCCAGCGTAGGGCGAATCCGGCAGCCCCGGGTAGCGCACGCGCTCCACCGCCGGGTGCTCCTGCAAGAACCGCGCAACCCCCACCGTATTCGAGACGTGCCGCTCCATCCGCAGCGGCAGGGTCTCCAGCCCGAGCAAGAACAGGAAGGCATTGAACGGGCTCATGCACGCGCCCAGGTCGCGCAGCGACTCCGCCCGCAGCTTCATCAGGTAGCCGTACATGCCGAAGGTCTCGTGGAACGCCAGGCCGTGATACGCCGGCGACGGGTCGGCCACGACCGGGTAGCGTCCATTCGACCAGTCGAACGTGCCCGCCTCGACCACGATGCCGCCGATGCTCGTACCGTGGCCGCCGATGAACTTGGTCGTCGAGTGCGCGACGATGTCCGCGCCGAACTCGATCGGCCGACACAGGTACGGCGTCGCGAAGGTACTGTCGACCATCAGAGGCGCGCCGTGCTCGTGCGCAATGTCGGCCACAGCGCGGATGTCCAGCACGTTGCCGCCCGGATTGCCAATGGTCTCGCCGTACAAAAGCTTTGTCTCCGGCCGCAAAGCAGCGCGCCACGCAGAGAGGTCGTCCGGGTCAACGAAGGTGAGCTCGAGCGCCAGCTTGCGAGACAGGTGCTTCAGCTGGGTCACCGTCCCGCCGTATAGCGCCCCAGAGGCCACGATGTGGTCGCCCGGCTGGAGCATCGTGAACAGCGCCGCCGCCTGCGCCGCCAGACCGCTGGCGAAAGCGACCGCACCCGCGCCGCCTTCCAGGCTGGCCACACGCTCCTCGAACGTGGCCACGGTCGGATTCATGATCCGCGAGTAGGTGTTGCCGTACTCCTGGAGGTTGAAGTATGCCGCCGCCGACTCGGGGTCCTCGAAGACGTAGCTCGTGGTCTGGAAGATGGGCACCGCGCGAGCGCCGGTGTACGGGTCGGGTCGCTGGCCCGCATGAATGGAGCGGGTGTCGAACCCGAAAGCGCGAGGTTGATCAGGCATGGCTATAGACATCCTCCAGAAAACGCGCGATGAGCGGCGCCTGACGCGCCTCTTCGAGCAAGAACGAGTCGTGGCCGTAGCTGGCCTGGATCAGGTGGTGTTCGACGTACTTGTCGTTGGCGCGTAACGCCGCTTCGAGCTCCTGCGAGTCGTGTGGTGGATACAGCCAGTCGCTGGAGAAGGACACCAGCAGGTAACGCGCCGCCACGTCTGCCAGTGCTTCGGCGAGCGAGCCGCCGCCATGATCGCGCGCGAGGTCGAAATACGTCAGGGCGCGCGATATGTACAGGTAGCTGTTGGCGTCGAATCGGCCAGCGAACGTGCGCGCCTGGTAGCGCAGATAGCTCTCGACTTCGAAGTCGGCCTCGGTCAGCGAAAACGACAGGTCGTCACGATCCTGCAGCCGCCGCGCGAATTTCTCCGCCATCGACTGCGCGGACAGATAGGTGACGTGGCCGACCATGCGCGCGACGCCGATGCCTGCCTTCGGCTCGCGGCCGGTGCCGTAGTAGTAGCCACCCTGCCAATCGGGATCGGCCATGATCGCGTTGCGGGCGATCGCGTTCCACGCCACACCCTGCGTCCCAAGATGGGCGGTGCTGGCGATGCTCACGCACGAGCGCACCTGGTCGGGGTAGGCGACGGTCCATTCGAGGGCCTGCATACCACCGAGCGACCCGCCGCCCACAGACAGCAGACGGTCGATGCCAAGGAGGTCGAGCAAGTGTCGCTCGGCGCGCACCATGTCGCCGACGGTCACGACTGGGAAATCCAGGCCGTAGGGTTTTCCACTGCGCGGGTTCGTTGAGCTCGGGCCCGTGGAGCCGCGGCAGCTGCCAATCAGGTTCGCGCACACCACGTGGTAGCGGTCGGTGTCGAAGGCCTTGCCTGGGCCGATCATGCCGTCCCACCAGCCCAGACCGCCGCGCGGGCGGATGCCGCGCTCATCGGCGCCGATGCCGTCGACCGCGCTGGGTGCGTTCGGCTCATCGCTCCAACCCGCCGCATGGGCGTCCCCGCTCAGCGCGTGGCAGACGAGGATGACGTTGTCGCGCGTGGGAGAGAGTCGACCGTAGGTCTCGTAGGCGATGCGGACGTCTTCGAGCACGGCGCCGCTGTCGAGCTCGAGCGGCTGCGGCAGGTCGGCGAACTGCGTGTGTGCCACACCCACCGACCCTGGCTGGCCGACGACGACGTCACCTACAGACATTGCGGGAATCATAAGGCGGGTGTCAGGTGTCAGGTGTCAGGTGTCAGGTGTCAGGTGTCAGGTGTCAGGTGTCGGGTTTCAGGTAACGACGAGCGCTCCCGGCACCCGACACCCGAGACCCGAGACCCGAGATGATGAAGTTCGACATCTGCGAGGCCAGGAACAGCACCGCTAGCGCCACGTCGCGGCCGGTGCCCATGCGAGCGATCGGCTGCGCGGCAACGTTGTAGGCATATCCGCGGGTCATCTCACTGTCGATCGAGCCCGGGCACACCGCGTTGACGTGAATGCCATACCGCCCCGCGTCTTTGGCGACCCACTTCGTGAAGGCGATCACGCCACCTTTTGCCAACGCGTACGCCGGGCCGCTGCGCGACATGGGCTTGTCGCCAATCGAAGCGCCGGCCGCGCTGGCTGAAACGGCGCCACCGAGCTTGCCCGAGATCGAGCTGATGTTGACGATCTTGCCGCCGCCCTGCGCCTTCATCGTCTCGTACACCGCCTGCGTACACAGGTAGGTGCCGCGCGCAATGACGTCCATCTCGCGGTCGAACGTCTGGTCGTCGAGCGTCTCGATCGTGCTCCGCTCCACGACACCCGCATTGTTGACCAGGATGTCGATGCGCCCGAAGCGCTCCAGCGTAGCTGTCACTGCACGCTGCACGTCGGCCCGCACCGAGACGTCGGCTCGCAGCACCAGCGCCTCGTTGCCGAGCGCGCTGATGGCGGCCGCGGACTCGGCCGGTTCCTGCAGATCGAGCAGGGCCAGAGTCGCGCCCGCCTGCGCCATGGTCTCCGCGATCGCGCGGCCGATCCCGCGCCCGGCGCCCGTGACCAGCGCCACGCGTCCGCGCAAGTCAGCCTCGCTCGAGATGTCCCGGGTGACTGGCGGTAGCTGCACTCGCCTTCAGCTTAGTTTTGTCGGCGTCGCGCGCGCTTGCGCTCCAGTAGCCGCGCCGTCGCGGCGGGCAGATCCGTCGTACTCGCGGGCATGGCCACCTCAGGTTCGGATCGGACGCGGGTTGGTCGCGGCACGCGCAGCCGGCCGAGCGTCGCCAATCGGGGTGCGACCGCGCCGAAGCGCCGCAGGCCGATGTCGAGCGGCCAGGTGAGCGCGGCCAGGATCGCCAGGAGTGGCCACAGCGGCCAGCGTGCCTGGGCCGGCCGTTCGGCAGGTCGGACGGCCTGCTCGGCGTTGTCGAGGACTCGCCCGCCACCCGCGGTGGCCAGCTGCTGCAGAAAGGCGCTGTCGAGTCCGGTCGCGCGAAACTCGGCCGGATAGGGCGCCACCCAGCCAGCCTCGGATCGCAGCCCAGCCTGGCTGACCTGCACGACATACGCTCCGGACGCCGGCGCGTCGATCGCCGCCTGGTACTGGCCCGGCCCCGCCGGCAATAGCGCGACGTTACTCGTGCTGCCGTCCGGTCCGACGACGTGCGCCGTCGTACGCTCGACCGCCGTCTGGGCGCCGACGTCCGCGATGATGGTCGCGCCACCCTGCGGTCGCGCTTCGACCCGCACGGTCAGTGGCCCGCTGTCCTGGGCGGGCAGCAGCCACGACAGCACATTGCCCCATAGCGCGGTCGTCGCCGGACTACCTGCCCAGGCGAGGCTCCACGGACCAACCACGTCCGAGGTCCAGGCCACTGTGCGCCCCGCGCCGTACTGCCAGGCTGCCAGGACGGGGTCCCCCTCGGGGGCCACCAGCACGACCTCCGCGCGCTCCTTGGCGGTCGTGCCGACGTAGCCATCGAGCAGCGGCGTGGCGGTCAATCCGCGCAATAGCGGGCCATTCGAGGCAATCGCGGGCACGAACCGCTGGTCGACCAGGAGCGCGCGCGTCGCCATCAGGGTCTCGCGCGTGAAGACTTGCGGAATCTCGGATGGCTCAGTCGTCACGTACGAGCGACCGCGCCCAGCGCGTGCCAGCGCTTCGAGCAATTGCTGATCCGCGTCGGTGCCGACCGCGACCGAGGACAGGGTCATGTGCGCGCCGCGCATCTGGTCCATGAGCTGCCCGTAATCACCGGTCGAGGCCGAGCGACCGTCGGTGAGCAGGATCAGGTGCCGCGTGTCAGCGTCGACTCCGCGTAATGCCTCAAACCCAGCCGCGACCGCTGGAAAAATCTCGGTCCCGCCGCCCGCGAAAACGCCTCCAATCGCGCGCTCGACCTGCTCGCGGCCGCGGTCATCCAGTGGAGTCGGCATGGTCACCCACTGCGGGACACTGTCGAACGCCAGCACCGCCGCCTGATCCTGTGGGCCCAGCAGCCGCACGCTGCGGATCGAGGCCTCTTTGGCCATCTCCATCTTCGAGCCCGCCATGCTGCCCGATTTGTCGATGACCAGCGCCAGTGCCACGCGCGGCTGGCGTCCCCGACCGCGTACATCCATATATACCGGCAGTGCGCGCTCGATGGCGGTACCGGCGTAGTCGCCAGCGCCGAACGCATGCGAGCCGCCAGTCATTGCCAGACCATGGCCGAGATCGCGCACGAACGCTTCCAGTTGGTCGAGCGTTCCGGCCGGTAGCGCGTCAGCTTCGACATTGGCAAGTACGACCGATTCGAATGCCGACCAGCCCGCGAGATCGGTGGGCACGTTCGCTGGCGGTGTCACCTGAACCTGGGCGCCCCCGGCGCGCAGCGCTCCGAGCAGCGGCGCGGCCGCCTCGGGCTGCGCAGCCACGATGAGCACTCGCGGCGCGCCGACCACGCGCTGCACGGCGCCGAGTGCGTTGTTGCGTGGGCTGGCGTCGGCTGAGGCATCGTCGGCGATGACCTCAACGCGGTAGCGATGCGCTCCCGCCGCCGCGGCGCGTGGTAGCGGCACTGCCAGCTCCTGCTCGCCCGCGCTCAGCGCGACGGGCCGGTTGAGCACCAACTGGCCATCGTCGCGCCACACCCAGAGTGTTGCCGCGGTCGGTCGTTGAGTCGAGACACGTGCCGACAGCGTCGACACTTCACCTTCGTACGCGGTTGCCGAGAGGCTGACCGATTCCAATCGCAGATCGGCCATCGCGAGCGCGCCGAGTGGCAGCACGTCCACGCTCAGGCCCCGCCCTGCGAGCTCGCGGGCGACGGCGAGCGCGTCGCCGCGCGTCTGCCGTCCATCGCTGGCCAGCACGACTCGCCGGGCGTAGTCGGTCGGCAGCACGCCGGCGCCCAGACGCAGCCCCGCCGCTAGATCGCTCGCCTGGTCGCCGAGGGTCGTTCCGAGGCGGGTGAAGACTGGCCGATCGGTGGGTGATTCCTCCACGCGCGCGCCGTCGGCACTGGCGACAATGCTGAGCTGATCGCCTTGCGGCAGCGCGCGCTCCGCGTTCAGCGCCGCGTCTTCGAGCTGATCGCGCACGCTGGTCATGCTGGCCGAGGTGTCGAGCACCAGGGCGGTCGCCTGGTGCACAAGTGGCCGCACGATGGTCGCCTGCGCGAGCGCCAGCACGACCAGCGTGCACCACGCGAGTCGTATTGCCAGTCGCCGTGCCTCCCCTCTCCCTCTGGGAGAGGGGGTGAGGGCGGGGCGCCACCACGGCCAGCGCAGCGCCACCAACACCGCCGCGACGATCGGCAGCGCCAGCAGCCACAGCGGGGCCGCGAGCTCAACGCCCGCGGGCATCGACTCCCCACTCCAGCAGCGACAGCAGTAGCAAGGCAGCCAGGAGCCACAGCCATAGGCCGCCGCGGACACTGCGCAGCACGCCGCGCACGTTTCCGTCGTCCTGGAGGTCGGCGGTGAGCGCCGTTGGTTCGCGCGGCGAGATATCGGCTTCCGTGGGCGCGTACGCGTCGGCGACGACGTATCCGCTGGCTTCCTGGTCCTGGAGCACGCGGTACACGCCCGGCGTCGTGGGTCGGAACGGCCGCGCTGGCCATGGCGGCGCCAGGTCCTGCCCCGCATTCGGCTCGAGCATCGATTCCGCCCGCAGCGACTGCGCCAGCGGTCCGCCCGACACCGCAAGGGAACTCCCAGGAGCTACGGATTGGCCCACTGTGTCTCGACTGGGCACCAGCCAGTCGAGCAGGTTGGCCATCAGCACGGGGAAGGCCGGCCGGAGTGGCAGGTCCGAATCGCTGAGGTCGAAGCTGAGCAACGCTTCGCGCCGCAGCCGGGCTGGTCGATCCCCGCTGGCGTCCGTGCGCACCGTCCGAACCGAAAGGAGCGGTCCACCGTCGGAGTCGACCACCGTTTCCCAACCGCTGTTCGCACTGTCGTCGGCAAGTCGCCGAGCGCGGCCGATGCGCACTTCAGACCAGTCGACTCCGCGCAAGAGCACGTGGTCCGTGCGCGGCGCGATGACTCGCGGCTGGAACGCCTCGCCGCTTGCGCCGCCGACATATAGCGCGCTGCCCGGGCCGGTCGCGAGGCCATCGAGGGGCTGTCGATCGAAGATGACGAGCGCGTAGGCCGCGTCGCCCTGCCCGATCAGTGCCGGCCAGTCAGCGGGCGTGACTTTTTCCGCGCGCAGCGCGCCATTGACCGCGACCACCCGCTCCAGGAAGGTGTTGCCCGCGGACACCAGCAGCGCTCGCGCGGTGCCTGAATCACCAGTGCCAGCAATGGTCCAGGCGCGGTCATCGGTCGACAGCGCATTCGCCGAAGCGGGGCTGACGTCGCTCAGGCGAGCTTCGAACCAACGCGGTCCGCGCTCGATGCCCGACCACGTCACGTAGGCGCGATCGCGCGGCTCCGCGTGCCACTCGCTGCTGGTCAGCACGCGATCGCCCTCGGCCAGGAGCTGCACGCTGCCGCTCGCCGGCGCATCGCCCGTGTTCTGCATGCCTACCTGCAGCGAGTACGAGGTGCCCGTGGCGCGAATGGCCAGACCGCTCAACGCCACGTTGCCGGCGCTCGCGCTGCCAATCTGAAGGAATCTCGCGCGTGTGCCCGGCGGCGCGGCCGTTCCTTGCGGTAACGCGGGAAAATCACCGTCGCCGACCAGGACCCACTCGCTCTCTTCGCCACGCACGATGCCCGACGCCAGGGCGACCGCCGCGGCAGAGTCGATGCCGCCCAACGATGGCTGTTCGTCACGTAGGACAGCTTCGATTTGGGATGCCTCGCGCAGGCCGACCGCGAGGACTCGCGGCTCTTCGTCGAGGCGGATCACGCTCACGGTTTGATCGACCCGTAGCCCGCGTGCCACATCGACCACGGCTGCGCGGGCCGCGTCCCAGCGCGATGGCTGCACGTCGCGGGCATGCATCGAGCCGGACGCGTCCAACAGCACGATGACCTGCCGTTCACTGACTTCGCTCGGCACGAACGGCTGCGCCACCGCCAGCGCCAGGAGCGCGGCAACGAGAAGCTGGAGCCACAGCAGCGGGTGATTGCGCAGGCGCTGCCACGGCCGTGCCGCTTGTCGCTCTGCGAGAGACGCGGGCCACAGAAGCACGCTCGGAATGCGCACCCGCGGCCGCCGCGGCTTTAGCAGCCACAACAACACGACCACGGGTATGGCGCCGAGCAGCCACAGGCCGCCTGGTGCGTCCAGGCTCATCGCAGGATCCCCGCCCGCGTCAGTCGCTTGAGCAGTACCTCGGCGATGGCATCGCTCGAATTGAGCGCCACGTGCCGCAGGCCGAACTGGCGGCACGCGGTGGCCACCTCGGCCAGCAGTCGGTCGAGATTGGCGCGGTAGGTTCGCAGCTCTGAGGGCCCGAAACGCGTCGGCCGCAGCTCGCCTGTTTCGCTGTCCTGAAGCTCCGCCTCGTCGCCGAGGGCCGGCTCCCACTCGTCGGCCGCGAGGACCTGCAAGATGACGCCACCCGGCCCGCGCGCGCCAAGCGCGTGCACCGCTTCGGCCCAGTTGGCGTCGAGCAAATCGCTCACCAGAAAGATCGGACCGTCGCCGCGCAGCTGGCGGAGCGCAGCGTGCACGGCCTTGTCGAGTTGCAGTGGCCCGCTCTCGCGCACGTCGCGCAGCGTGCGAAAGAGCCGTGCGGCGCCCGGTCGACTGGTTGGCGGCTCCAGGCGTTGCGCGTTGTCACCGCGAAGTACGTAGAGCTGCACGCGTTCGAGTCGGCCGAGCGCGATCCAGACCAGCGCCGCCGCGAGCCGTCGGGCGAAAAAGCCCTTGTGCGCCTCGCCAGTGCCCCAATCGAGCGACGCGCTCGCGTCGAGGAGCACGCCGATCGTGCGCGCCCGCTCCTCCTGGTACTGCTTCAGGTAGAGGCGATCGAGGCGACTGAAGGCTCGCCAGTCGACGAGCTTCGGGTCATCGCCAGGGGTGTACGGGCGGTAGTCGGCGAATTCGAGCGCGCGGCCCAGCACACGCGAGGTGACCGGACCTGCCAGGTGGCCGCGCGGCGGTCGCGCGGCGGCGATGCTGAGGCGATCGAGCGCAGCCTGCAGCGCGGGGCTCCAGCCCGGGAACGCTGGACCGCTGTCCGCCACGCGTTCGGCCTATCGCCCGGGCGAGCGCGCGAGCACGTTACCTGACAACCAACCCCGGCCCGCCTCGGCTTGCTGCGCGGCGCGCACGTGGCTGACGATGCTGCCCACGATGTCGTCGGCGCGCACTTCGGTGGCGGCTGCCTCGTAGCTCAAGATGAGCCGATGGCGGAGCGCCGGCGCCGCGACCGCGTCCAGGTCCTCGAACGCGACGTTCCATCGCCCCGCCCGTACGGCCGTGACCTTCGCCGTCAGCAGCAGCGCCTGCAGTCCGCGCGGGCTCGATCCGAAGCGCACCAGCTGCTTGACCTCGGGCACGGCCGAGCGGTCGGGATGGGTGGCGCTGACCAGCGCGACCGCGTAGTCGAGCACGTGCGGCGCGACGACCACCTGGCGAACCAGCGCCGAGGCGGCGCGCAGCTCGCGCGGCTCGAGCACCTGTCGCGCGGTCGGCTGGGTGGCGCCGGTTGTCTGCGCGCCGATCTGCGCCAGCACGTCGCGCGGCGGGAATGGCACCAGGATCTTTAAAAGGAAGCGGTCCAGCTGCGCTTCGGGGAGTGGGTACGTCCCTTCCATCTCGAGCGGGTTCTGCGTCGCCAGCACGAAGAACGGCTCGGGCAGCGTGTGCGTGCGACCGCCCGCGGTGACCGTGTGCTCCTGCATCGCTTCCAGCAGCGCGCTCTGGGTGCGCGGCGTGGCGCGATTGATCTCGTCTGCCAGCAAGAGATTGGTGAAGATCGGGCCCGCAGAGAAGCGCAGCCCACCCGACTCGCGATCGAACACCTCGGCGCCGGTGATGTCGGCGGGCATGAGATCGGGCGTGAACTGCACCCGGCCGAAGCCCAGACCGCTCACCTGACCGAGTGTGCGCACCAGCAAAGTCTTGCCGAGTCCCGGGACACCTTCGAGCAGCACGTGCCCGCCCGCGATCAGCGCCAGCAGCACCTGCTGGATGACCTGCTGCTGCCCGACGATGATCTCGCCCAGCGCACCTTCGACAAGCTCGATGAGCTCGCGGACGCGCTGCGCCTCCAAAGCCGATGCGCCGCTCCCCTCTCCCTCTGGGAGAGCGCCCACGGCCGAAGCGTTGCTCCCCTCGCCCTCTGGGAGAGGGGCTGGGGGTGAGGGCTGGTTCGGCGATGAGGGCTGGCCCTGCGGCGAAGGCTGGCTCACGGCTGCCCTTCGCTCGGCGGTGCGATCGCACCAAAATACCGCTCGACCATCGTCTGCACATTCGGCGGCAGCGGCTGCCGTGCCGCCGACTGCCGCGCCGCGTCGGCGTACTCGGCATAGACCTGGTCGTACGGCCGCACGTCGCCGACGCTCAAAGGTCCTTGCGGCAGCTCGACCGAAGCGCCACCGGCCCCAGTTGGATCCCCAGGCGCCTGCACCGCGGGGCCGCCTTCGCCTCCCAGATGGCTCGGCGCATACACCGGATCGTAGGTATTGGTGGCCGGCCCGCCGCCCGTCGAAGCCAGCTGCGGCCGGCTGTTGGTCGCCGAAGCGTCGGTTGTCGAGGGTCGCCCCTGAGCAGGTTGGTTGCCGTAGCCGGCGCCGCCGCCCGCCCCGCTGCCCTGTGGTCCCGTACCGCCTCCGCCGTTTGCGCCCTGGCCCACCACCGCCGCCACGGCGACCGGCGTCCCCGCTCCTCGAACCAGTACGTATGCCGTCGGAGTGCCGGTGGCTCGCACCAGCCGCGCTCCCTCGGGCAACGTCGCGGCTTGCAGCCGGCTCAGATCGGCCGAGGTCGCTTCGAGCTGGTCCAGCGCCTGCGCGCTCGACAGGTCGCCTTCGAGCAGCTGCTGCAGCTGGGCGCTCGTCGGCGCGTCGAGGCCGCGGCCGCTGGCCAACTGCGATGCCGCTCGGCGCAGCGCCGACGCCAGCTCCGGGCGACTCCCCGCTGCACTGTTCGCCGCTGCCTGCAGCGTCGCCTGCAGGCGCTGGCGGTCTGCGTCGGACACCGCGCCCGGCTGACGGAGCTGGGCGTCGAGGTCGCTGAGCGCCTGCTGCGCGGCTCGTGCGTCGCGTTCGGACAGCGCTTGCGCCAGTGGCTGCAGTCGTGCGTCATCCTGCAATCCCAGCGCGGCGGCGTCGATGGCTCGGCGGGCCGCGTAGTCGCTCTCTGAGGGCAGATTGGTCAGCCGCTGCTGCGTGCGCTCGATCGCCCGCGCAGCATCGCTGGTGTTCTGGGTCTGAGCCAGTGCTTCGCGCAGCGCGCGCACCTCCTCGAGCTCGCGCTCGCGCAGCTGAGCGCCGCGAGTGCTGTACGCGGGTGGCTGGAGCTCGATCGCCGCGACCCCTCGCCGCAGCGCCTCGAGCTTTTGGGCCTCGTCGATCGAGCTGCCGCGGCTCGGCAAGGGGACGAGTGTCAGCAACCCGAACACCAGCACGCCAGCGACGACCGGCAGCCACGCTCTGCGTTCTCGCCCTATCCGATAGCGTCGCGCGTCGAGCCCGTCCAGTGCCGTGCGAGCATCCGCTACCAGCAGCTCGTGGACCGCCATCGGCTCGCGCGCGTGCTGCGCATGGATTGCGCTGCTCACCCGCTCGGCAAGCCCCAGACGATCCGCATCCAGCGCGACCCGCCAGTCGTTCGGCCAGGCCCGCGAGCGTGCTGCCGCGGCGATCGCCAAAGCCACTCCGCACCACGCCAGCGCAACCAGCGGCCATTGTTCGAGCCCCAACGCACGGCCAGCGATCGTGGCCAGCGCAGCGCCGATCAGCGCCAGCGTGAGCGCGTCGCGCAGCGTGTCGATCAGCCAGCGCACTCGCACTCGGCCGGCCAGCTCCACGAATGACGCGTGTCGGGTCAGCGCATCAGCTTGCACGCGGCGTCCTCGCCCGTCGCCCGACGCCGCGCAGCGAGGCTGCCGCGATCAGCAGCGACAGGATCGCGAACCCAATGCTGAACAGCGTGTGGAAGACCCACGGCGCCAGCGACGCGACGACCATCGGCTGGTTGTTCGCCAGGTCCAGGCGCTCGAGGTACACGGCCGTGAACGTCGGACCGCTCACGTAGCCCTGGATCGACTGCAAGAACAGGCCACTCAGGACCGAGTAGATCGACAGTACTGGACTGGTGAAAGTCACCCATGCGTAGCTGGGCGGCAGGCCGACCGTCCCCGCGGGGGTGTTCACGGTGGTGAACGGGTTGATCAGCGCGAGCGTGGTGAGCATGCTGACGCCGAAGATGGGCACCCCCACACACACAACGAGGATCAGGAAGTAGGCGGTAACGGTCGCAACCATCGTCCGCCGCGTGAGCGCGCTCAGGACCAACCCCAGCGCGCCGGCCTGGATCGCGGTGGCCGCGATCACCACCAGCGAGGTGAACAGGTACTGGAGTGGGACTCCGCCGAACAGGAACACGATGCCGAACGCGGGCAGAGACGCCACGAACAGGTAGCTGATCCACAGCAGCGCGCCAGCGAGTTTGCCCGTGACCAGACCGAGGGCCGAGGCACGAGTCACCAGGAGCAGATCGATCGTCTTGCGCTCGCGCTCGCCACTGATGGTCCCCGCCGTGAGCCCCGGCGCGATGAACGCGACCAGCATCAGCGATCCGCCAACCAGGGTCACGAACATGCCCGGCCCGGTGTTGCGCGGCAGCCCACCGCCTGAGCCCGCGAAGCCGAGGGCCACGGTCATCGCCAGAGCGAGTGCGCCGAGGTAGAACGTGAGCAGGATCATCGGCCGCAGCCCGCGTGTGCGGGAGCGGAACTCCTTGCTCAGGATGCCGCGGATGCCGATCAGCACACCGTCGCCTCTTCGCTCTGCGCGGTCGGGCCACTGCTGTCGCTGGTCAGCGTGTTTGTCTGAGCTGTCGGAGCGTTGGTCTGCCTGGTCGGCCCGTTGGTCTGCGTGGTCGGCCCGTTGGTTTGTGCGGTCGGCCCGTGGGTCTGAGGTGTTGGCTCACCCCGCGCCAGCTCCTCGCCCTCGCCCCGCGCCAGCCGCACGAACGTCGCCTCCAGGCTGGTTTCCATCTCCCCGAACCGCGCAATCTTGAGCTTGGCCTCGACCAGCGCCGCGAGTGCCGCGGCGGCGCCCTCGACCCCCTCGGCAGTGTGGAAGCGCACCGTGCTGCCGTCGGGATCGATCTCGACAGCGCCCGCGCCTGGCATTGTCTCGAGCACCTCCGCCGCGCGTTCTGGATCGGCCAGCACCCGCACGAAAAAGCCTGGCCGCTCCAGCGCCCACAGCACGTCCGCGAGCGGCCCCTCACGCAGCATCTTGCCATTGGCCACGATCCCGACGTGGGTGCACAGGTCGGTCAGCTCGCTCAGGATGTGCGATGAAATCAGGATGGTCTTGCCGATGCGCCCGAGCTCACGCAGCAGCCCGCGCATCTCGACCCGCGCGATGGGATCAAGTCCGCTCGCCGGCTCGTCCAGCAACAGCACCTGTGGGTCGTGGATCAAGGCGCGGGCCAGACACAGTCGCTGCTGCATGCCGCGTGACAGGGCCTCGACATAGTCATTGCGCTTGGTCGTGAGGTCGACCAGCTCCAGCAGGTCGTCGCGCAGGCTGGCGATGCGCCGGCCGCGCATGCCATGCAGCAGCGCGTAGAAGTCGAGGTACTCGTCGACCTTGAGGTCGTCGTAAACCCCGAAGAAGTCGGGCATATAGCCGACGAGGTGGCGCACCTCGCCTGGCTTGTGGATCACGTCCAGGTCGGCCACGAAGGCCTCGCCAGCATCCGGCGTCAGCAGCGTGGCGAAGGTGCGGATGGTCGTGGTCTTGCCCGCGCCGTTCTGTCCGATGAAACCGTAAATCGCCCCGCTCGGGACGTTCAGGTCGAGCCCGTCGAGCGCCCTGACGCGGTGCCCGAAGACTTTGCGCAGTCCCCGTGCTCGGATCATCGTTAGCCGCTCTGCCCTTCGAGCGTGATCTCGGGCGTACTGAACCGCAGGGCTGAGCTCGTGCCACCGCTGGTCACCAGGACTTTGACCGACCCGTCCGCGCCGGCATAGTTGCCCGCCTGGGGGATGCGCGCTGAGGTCTGGCCAGCTGGCAGCGGCTCGAACTTGCCAGCCTGCCAGTTGTAGATCTGGAACGTACCCGGGGCGCTCGGTCCGAGCGTGCTCGTGCTTGTCACGGCGCCGCTCGTTGGCGGCTGCACCGATGGCGTCGACTGCGGCGCCGCTTGCTGCGTCTTGATCGACATGGTCTGGACGGTGGCGTCGCGCGGCAGTCGCGCGCGGAACGTGTAGGTGGCCGATCCGTGCAGCTCGAATACCTGACTCCCGGTCGGGTAGCCGGTCGGGTAGAGCGTCGCGCCGGGCGCGGTCGAGACGCTCGACTCGAACAGCGCTGGCGGCATGGTGAACGGTCCCGGCGCCACGCGCACGTCGATTGGCTCGCTAATCAGCGCGAGGTGGAACGCGCGCCCTGCGCCCGCGCTCGGCAGGTCCGCGCCGGCGAGCGGCGCGGTGGTGAAGGCCAGGATGCTCGGCGCCAGACGAGTGACCGGCCCATAGGATGCCGTGCCGTAACCGCCGAACTGGTAAGCGTAGTAATCAGAGCCCATGCCCAGGACGGAGTCGACCAGCCGCATGCGGCGGACCGATTCAGGGTCGGGCGGTCGCGAATTCGGTTGCGGGGCACTGCTCGCGCTGAGGCTCGCCGAGGAGTCGGCGGAGAAGATTCGCCAACCGAGTGATTGTCCGTAAGTGGGGCTGGATGCGCGTAGGGCCTGATCGGCCACGTCGACGGTTGCCGTTTGGCCGGGCGCCAGGTCGCCCGCCCGGTACACGAGCTGTCCGATTACCAGCGCGACGTTCTGCAGCGGATAGCTGGTCGCGTTGCGGATCGTGCCGCTGATGCGCGGCTCGCGGCCGCCCATCTGCAGATCGGTCTCGAGCGTGCCCAGCGGCTCGCGTTGATCGCGCTCGAACGAGATCCAGCGCCCCGCGGCCAGGCTGGACTTGAACTCCACGCGGGTGTCGCGTCCGGTGATGACTTCGAAGGGCGGCGTTCCGCTCGCGTTGGTTGCGGTGGGCGCGTACGGGCCGCCCGATGCGCTTGGATCGTCGTAGTTCGGCGCGCCGCCCGGGCGCAACGCCACGCTGCCGGGCACGGTCGCGGTGAGGTGCTCGCGGATGGGCGCCACGAACAACATCGCCACACTCTGCTGTGCCTGGCCGGTGCGCGGATCGAGTCGGACGTAGCTGATCACGCTGGTCAGCACGTCGCGGCCGGGCAAGCCCACGCCGACGAAGTACATGGCGATCGTAGCCACGATGGCCAGGACGGGGACCGCGACCCACAGCCAGGGCCGTCGGTCGGCGCGCCACAGGATGGCGTGGAGCACGGGGCCGGCCAGGAGGGCGAAGCCGCCGAGCAGCCCGGCGACGGTCTGCCACGAGGGGAACGCCTCGGGCGGCAGCGTGTCCAGGGTGCTCGCCAGGAGCTGGCCGTACGTGACCTTGGCCGTGGTCCTGACGGTGCTGCGCGCGCCCGAGCCCAGTCCCGCGAGAGGCGCATCAGGCTGCGCCGCGCCGAGCGCGGGCTCGAGGAGTCGGACAAGCAGCGGCGGCCCGCCCGCCCAGTTGCGGATCGGGTCGAGCGTCGGATCGGCCGCGAGGAACGTCAAGGTCCCGCTGCCCCAGCGCGCACGCCAGGCCAATGGCCCGTTCCGCGGCCCCGCCAGCGTCTCGCCCTCTTGCCCAGCCGCCTCGATAACAGCCGCCGCCGCGCCAAACTCCAGCCCCGCTGTCTGTGCGCCGCCCTGCGTGCCTTGGTTCCCTGCCGCCGGCTGCGCGCCTTGCCCTGTTGGTGCTGCGCTCTGCGAGCCCTGCCCCGCTGTTGCGCCCTGTGCGCTCTGCCCCGGGGACGCGGCTTGCCCGCCCTGCGTGCCCTGGCCAGATGTCGCCGCCTGTGTGTCCGCTGCGCCCGGCACGCCGACCCACTCGGCCAGTGGCCTCAGGTCAACCGCTGCCTCCAGCCGCCCGAACCGCACCGCTGGCCCACCGCCCCCCTCGAGCACGCTGCCAACCTGCTGTGCAGCGGGCCCGCCACTCAGCACGAGGTGCCCGCCGCGCACCACCCACTGCTGGATCGCCCGACGTTGCTCTTGCGTGAGCGTCGACGCCGCGCTGCCCTGCACCACAAGCCCCGACATGCCGGCCAGATAATCGGCGGAAGTCGGCACCTGGTCAGGAGTGAGCGGTATGCCCGCGACGCGCTGAGTAAGCCCCTGCTGGTAGGGAATCTCGATACGCCCGAGCGCCGTCGCCAGCGTCGGCGCATCCGCGAGCGTGCCAACAACCACCGCGGAGCTACTGGTAATCGCCGCGGTGGTCGAGTCCTCGGCCAGCACGCGCCCCTCCGGGTCGATCACTTGCACGGTCGTCAGGTAGCTGGCGTCACTGCCCGACGGAATCCACACGGTTACGTCCTTGGTGACCCCCGCGGGCAGCGCCACCTCCTGGCCGTACGAAGCAATCGGCACCTTGGCCGTGGCCGAGCTGTTGGTGCGCAGCAGCACCTGCACCCGGCTCGGCCCCCTGGCGTCGGATTCACCGGTCCCGGTGACCCTCACCAGCACTGGATTCCAGGCGCTCGGAATGAGCGTCCGCGCCCACCAGCCGACCTGTCGAATCTCGAGTGCCGTCGCCCCCGCCTGTGCCCGGACCGCCCGCTGATCGCCGCCGAGCGCCACGACCTCGAGCTGATTATCCGTGCGCGCCACGACCTCGAGCTGATTGCCCCTGAGCGCTGCCCCCTCGAGCTGATTGCCCCTGAGCGCTGCCCTGATTGCCCGTGAGCGCTACTACCTCAGGCTGATTGCCCCTGAGCGCTGCTCCCTCGAGCTGATTGGCCGCATGCGCTGCTACCTCAGGCTGACTGCTCGCGAGCACTGCGCCGTCGGCCGCGAGCGATCGAGCGGCACTCGCCTGCTCGTTGAGTGCGAGCGCGTGCGCCGACTGCGCCAAGAGAGGTCCGCGCCCGACAAGCGCCAGCAGCGCGGTCAGGGCCGCAAGCGCGACAACTCTTTGAACCACCCTGTGCACGCCCCCAACTCGAATCAACTGTACCCCAAGGTATGCCCAGGTCTGCGATGTCGTGCGTGCATTCGTTCTCGACTCGCCGCTATCCATCGCCCAATACTTCATGCCCGCTGGAGCTGCGGCAGCCAGTCCTCAATGCTTGACGCATTCTGGAGTTGCCACCCGCCAGCACTCGCTGCGTCATGCGTCCAGGAACTGCCGCAAGCCAGCACTCGATGCCTCACTACGTGCAGGATTGGCCACTGGTCAGAACCCGATGCTTCATGCCGCAGGAGTAGCCGCAAGTCAGCCCGTGCTGCGTCATGCTTTGCTCGAGCTGGCGCCGGTCAACGCTCGACGCTTCCTGCTTTCGTTGCAGCTGCAGCTAGCGAGCCCTCGATGCTTCATGCCTTGCTCGAGTAGCCGCTAGCCCGCACTCGATGCTTCACCTGCCGCCGCGTGGCGATCGCCCCACAACGATTCGAGTCGGTCGAGCGCTTCAAACCCGAGACTGCGATAAATCCGCTCTGCTTGTGAGTCAAGCGTCGCCACGATCACGCATGTCTCCAGCCGCGGCAGCCGCCGCTGGATGTCGACCAGCATCGCGCTGAGCAGGCCAGTCGCAAATCCCTGGCCGCGGGCGTCGAATCGCGTATCCACGCTCTGAAAACGCGCCAGCGTGCCGGAGTCGTTCCAGAAGATGCCGGCCGACGACACCGGCCGCCCATCGGCTTCGGCCTCCGCGATCCACCACAGTCCATGCCCAGCCTCGACCAGCCGCCGATGCTCCCGACGCCGCCAAGCATGAAACGTCCGCCGACTGGCCGAGTCGGTCGGCTCGGTGGCCACCTCGAGCGCGGTTGCCCAATCAGCCTCGCTTTCGACGAATCGAGCGCGCATGGGAGTCCGCGGCTCCCTGGGCGCTGCTTGCTCGAGGCGCAGCACGACATCGATGTCCGGCTCGAGCCCCCGCCGCCGCGCTGCATCTGCTAACTCATTCCCGATGCCCGAGTCCTCGAAGCCTGACTCCCACTGCAGGACCACTTTCTCGACGCCTGGCGCGTCGGCGAACGCCGTTCGCCATTGCTCGAGCCACGCTGGCAGGTCCTCCGCCCGAGGCGCACGTGGCAGAAACAGAAAGTTGCCGAAGTAGAACGAGTTCATGTCAGCCGTCCGCACCACCAGCGCATCGCCGAGCGGCCGAGCCGACATGCCGCCCGGCCCCACCAGCAGATGCGTGCGCAAGCCCAGCGGCAGATCGCCCGATAGCTGGTGTGGTACGGCCGCACGCTCGGGAGGCGGCGTGTCCGCATTGCGCTGGCCACCGTCCAACGCGCGCGAGGGCGGGTCCATTTTGCTGTTTTTCAGGCTAGCCGCTCAGTCGCCGTATGCCGAAGCCACATCCACCGCTCGTCCGACGGCCCCACCGCCCGTCCGACACCGCCCGTCCGACACGGCTCGCCGCCCGAGTGTCGGGTCGCATTACGCTTCGCGGAGCCGCTGTGACCCTTCGCGCGACTGCTCCTCCGACTGTGGGCTGCTGTTATCCGCGTGGCAGTCGCCGGTGCTGCCCAAGCTTGCGTCGCCGCGGCTCGACGAGTGCCTCTATGCGGCTGCTGGCGCCTGTGACGGTTCGCATGACGCTTCGGCGAGCCCCTGTGACGGTTCATCCGATCGCGGACGGCGGTTGATCCGCAGGCAGTTGCCGGCGTTGCCGAGGCCTGCGCCACCGCTGCGACGAGCGCCCGCGGGCCAACTGCACCCGTCTGAGATGCCGCAGGGGGCGGTTGTGACGGTTCGCGTGACGCTTCAGAAGGTTCTTGTGACGCTTCAGCAGGCGGTTGTGACCGTTGGCGTGACGCCGCGGACCGAACCCATCCGGAACCGCTGACCTGGACCGCGGCGGCGGCTCAGATACGGCCGGCAAAGAGTGCTCAAGTGGCGCGTTCAAGAGTGCTCGCACGAGGCGTTCAAAGAGTGCTCGAGGGGCGCGTTCAAGAGTGCTGGTATGGGGCGTTCAAAGGGCGCTCGAAGGAGGCGTTCAAAGAGTGCTCAGACTGGCCCAAAGTGTGCGGCCGGTTCGGGTTGCCGGGCTTCGTCCGGGGACATAGTCTTTGCTCTGCCTGGTGAGCTAGACCACGCGACGGGGTCGGTAGAAGCCACAGTCTCGAGAACCCGAAAGGGCCGACCGGTCCCCGCCCCGACTCGGCGAAAGCCGAGTGCCAGTGCTGTGGACGCTGGAAGGGGCTGCGAAGGGGTGGTAACACCTCTCCGCTGCGGGTCTAGACCACTAGGCATTTTTGTGTCCTTGACGGAACAAGCGTCACGCGAACCGTCACAGCCAACCGTCAGGCGCAACTTGACGTCGCAACCGTCACGTGAACCGTCACAGCGCGGCCGCCAACCGTCAGCCGAACCGTCACAGCGCTCGTGTGCGCCATCACGCCGCTCGGCGAAGCGCCAGGCGAACCGTTGTTCCAGAGAAACACCCCCTGGGTTGTGGACCCCAGAGGGTGTCAAGGCAGGGCTGCTGGCCGAGCACTTGCGCGCCGCGCTCGAGGCTGGCGGCCCTGGCAGTTGCCAGTGTACGACTGCACGCGGCGTGCCATCAAGATGTAGGGCCTTGACGATGTCAAGACTCCACCGGTTGTAGGCTGGCAAGCGTGAAGATGCAGAAGTCGTCGCCGGAGTTGATCGAGGCCTTCAAACGCGCCTTCCCCGACGACCCGCGCGCTGAGCAGCGACCCATGTTCGGCTTCCCCGCAGGCTTCGTGAACGGCAATCACTTCGGCGGCCTGTTCGAAGAAGAGGTGGTGCTGCGACTGAGCGAGGCGGATCGCAACATCCTCATAGAGCAACACGGGGCCGAGCAGTTCGCGCCGATGGGTCGGCCGATGACCGGTTACCTGCTCGCGCCGCGGCCCATCGTCGAGGACCCTGAGCAGCTGCGGGCCTGGCTCGACCGAGCGCTGGATTACGGCGCCTCGCTGCCGCCCAAGCAGCCCAAGGCCGCGAAAGCCAACTCCACCGCGAAACCCAAGACTGCCCCGAAAGCCGACACGCCCAGGGCCACGAAACGCTAGTCACGGCCCACGGCCCACGGCCCACGGCCCACGGCTCGCGGCTCGCCCGGCCGTCAGAGCCGTCCGGGCCCGACCAGGGTGGCAGTTCGGCCGCAAGTCTCCTTGGAGTAGCGGGCATGACCGTGGGGTGCGATCGTCCCTGTCTCGCCGCCTGGCGGGCTCGCCGCGCGCGATCGGCGCAGCTACCGGGGTGCTCGGCGTCGGGCTAGGGCGCTGCGCGCTGGATCGAACCAGGTTCTAAGCTCAGGCGACGTCGTGATCGGCGAGCCAAGGGGGGCTTGTCCACGATCGGTGCGAGAGCTCGATGGCGTGTTGGCCGCACGTTGAGACTGGTAGGCACACCCCTGCCTGCCAAGGGCGTTCTGCGTGACTGCCATTGGCGGCACAAAAGAGAGCCTGCGCCCCGCCAGGATCTGACCGCGAAGTACTCAGGCCGCCGTAGCCAGCGTGTGAAAGCGTTCGACCAGCACCTGTGGCGTCAACGGTCGACTTATGTGGTAGCCCTGGCCGATATCGCAACCCAGCTCCTGCAGCAGGCTGAGGGTCGCGGCATCCTCGACACCCTCGGCGACAATCCGCAGGCCCAAGTCGTGGCCCAGGCTGATCGTGGAGCGGACGATGGCCAGATCATCCTGGTCCTCCGCCA
>WNGB01004818.1_pt1 | contig 20365 bp, 17 predicted proteins | sample 5400681 | NCBI WGS metagenome assembly WNGB01 (sample SAMN13153367, study PRJNA577476) | soil metagenome | isolation source: 115 cm soil or saprolite under grassland replicate 2 | place: USA:California | collected 2016-06-15
ACGCGCTGAGCCAGCTTGGGATCGGCCTTGCCCTTCGACGCGCGCATCAACTGGCCCACAAAAAACGGCAGCAACTTCGTTTCGCCCTTCTTGTAGCGTTCCACTTCGGACGGATGAGCAGCCAACACTTCCGTCACCCAACCTGCGATGACGTTGGTGTCGCCCACCTGGACGAGACCGAGTGACTCCGCGACGGCCCGCGGATCACCGCCCTTGGCGGCGACCTCCGCGAACACCCGCTTCGCCGCCTGATGACTCAGCGTGCCGCCCTTGACCAACCCGATGATTTGCGAGAGCGCGGCCGGCGACACCCGCAGCTGATCGCCGTGGTCCTTCGCGTCGGCGAGCGCCTCGGTCATGACCCAGTTCGCGGCCGCCTGGGGCTCCGTGCTGGTCTTCGCCACCGTCTCGAAATAATCGGCCACGGCACGCGTTGCCGCGACGACCGTGGCATGCTCACGGCTGAGGCCGTAGCTCGCCACGAATCGGTCGCGCTTGGCCCCCGGCAGCTCCGGCAGCTCGCTCTGCTGCTCGGCGATGAATTCCGGCGTCAACACGAGCGGCGGCAGGTCGGGCTCGGGGAAATACCGGTAGTCGTGGCTCTCTTCCTTCGAGCGTTGCGCCCGAACGGCGTTCTCCTTGGAGTCGTACAGCAGCGTCTGTTGCGTCACGGTACCACCCGATTCGACGAGCGCGATCTGGCGGTCGCGCTCCACGGTCAACGCCTTCTCGACGAACGCGAACGAGTTGATGTTCTTGACCTCGGTGCGGGTGCTGAGCGCTGTTTCCCCCGCGCGCCGCACCGAGACGTTGGCATCGACCCGCAAACTGCCCTTCTCCATGTCGCAATCGGAAATGCCGATGTACTCGAGCAGCTGCTTCAGGGTCTGGAGGTACGCGCGCGCTTCCGCGGGAGAACGCAGATCGGGGCCACCGACGATCTCGATGAGCGGCACGCCCGAGCGATTGAGATCGACCGCGGTCGCTTTGGCAAAACGATCGTGAATCGACTTGCCGGCGTCTTCCTCGATGTGCAGCCGTACGATCGTGGCGTTGACGACGCCGCGCTCGGACGAGAGGAACGAGAGGGTGCCGTTGGTGGCGAGCGGCTGATCGAACTGCGAGATCTGGTAGCCCTTGGGGAGATCGGGATAGAAATAATTCTTGCGCGCAAAGACGCTCTTCGGATGCACCGCGCAGCCGAGTGCGAGCGCGCCGCGAACGGCGAGACCGATGGCGGCGCCGTTGGCGGCCGGCAGCGCGCCCGGCAAGCCGAGACAGACGGGGCAGACCTGCGTGTTGGGAGGCGCGCCGAACACTGTGGAGCAGCCGCAGAACATCTTGGACTTCGTGCGCAGCTGCACGTGCGTCTCGAGCCCGATGATCGTTTCCCAACTCATCAGGCTTCGTCCGTCGCGGGAACCACGCGCTCGAGCGCGTACGCGGCCTCGATCATTTCGTCTTCGAGGAACGCCTGCCCGATCAGCTGGCCGCCGAGCGGTAGTCCTTTTGCCCGCCCAATCGGCAGGGAGATCGCGGGCAGACCGGCGAGATTCGCGGTCACGGTGAAGATGTCGGACATGTACATCGCGATCGGATCGGCGAGCTTCTCCCCCGCCTTGAACGCCGGACTGGGAACAGTCGGCGTAAACAGGAGATCGACGCCGCGATCGAACACGTTTCGGAAGTCCTGGGCGATCAGCGCACGCATCTGCTGGGCTCGCCGGTAGTAGGCGTCGTAATAACCCGCCGACAGGACGTAGGTACCCACCAGAATGCGGCGGCGCACCTCCGGTCCGAACCCCTGGCCGCGCGTCGAGCGATACAGGCGGCGCAGATCCGCGGCGCCGTTGAACCGCGGGCCGTACCGGACGCCGTCGTAGCGGGCGAGGTTGGACGACGCCTCCGCCGGCGCGATGACGTAATAGGTGGGCACCGCGTACGGCGTGTGCGGCAGGGAGACCTCGCGGACGGCGGCCCCCAGCTCCTTCATTATCCTGATCGCGCGATCGCACGCCCGCCGCACGGCCGGATCGAGCTCGGGCGGGAAGTACTCTTTCGGCAGTCCGACCACGAAGCCTTGCAACGACTCCGGAACGGTGGGCAGCCGCAGCGGATCTCGGTCCTCGCAGGTCGAGTCCCTGGGATCGCGGCCGCTGATCACCGACAGCACGCGCGCGGCATCGTGTACGCTCCGGCCGAACACGCCGATCTGGTCGAGCGACGAGCCGAAGGCGACGAGGCCGTAGCGGCTGACGCGGCCGTAGGTCGGCTTGATGCCGACGACGCCGCAGAAGGCGGCGGGCTGCCGTACGGAGCCGCCCGTCTCCGAGCCGAGCGCCGCGGGCACCGCGCCGGCGGCCACCAGCGCCGCGGATCCGCCGGACGAGCCGCCGGGCACGCGCGTCTTGTCGAGCGGATGCAGCACGCGACCGTAGGCCGAGTGCTCGGTCGACGAGCCCATCGCAAACTCGTCGCAGTTCGTCTTGCCCGCGATCAGCGCCCCCGCCGCTTTGAGCTTCGCGACGGCGGTCGCCTCATACGGCGAGCGGTATCCTTCGAGAATGCGCGAGCCGCAGGTCGTCGTGAATTCCAGCGTGCAGATGTTGTCTTTCACGGCGACCGGCATGCCGTACAGCACGCCGGTCGGACGCGCCGCGGCGATCTGCGTGTTGAGCGACTTGCGGAGGTCTTTGGGAGGCGTGAGCAGCGCGTTGAGGCGCTTCGCTTTTACCAGGCGGTCGGCGACCGCTTTTGCGTCACTCACTCGAACTGGCCAAGCTTCGGCACGACGAAGAAGCCCTCCTTGAAGGCCGGTGCGAACTCATCGGGACCAAACGCCAGCCCGGACGGGGTGACTTCATCGGCGCGGAACCGGATCGCGTCGGGACCGGGCACAAAGACCTTCATTGTGCCGTTCGCCGGCACGGCGCTCAGCTGCGCCGCGTAATCGAGGATGCGCGACATCTGCTCGGCGAGCGTCGGCAACGCCTCCTCGTCCACGTCGAGCTCCGCCAGCTGGGCGATGCGCAGCACTTCGTCCCGCGACACACTCATGCCCCGTCTCCTTCCCAATCGCGCTCGAGCCCGGCATAGGCGACGAGCAGTTGCTTGGTGCCGATGTCCGGATCGTCGAAGTCCACGCTCACGCGCAGATCGCGGCCTTCGCCCGATACCGCGCGCACGATCCCGCCACCGAATTTGCGGTGGCGCACGCGTTCACCTTTGACGTAGCGCGGCGCGTCCTGCGACGCTTCTTCGGGAAATCCGAGATCCGGCAGCAGCCGCCGCGCCGCGGCGCCTCGCGGCCGTGCCGGCCGCGGCGACATCGCTCCTGACGATCGCAGCGGCCGCCAGGAGGGCGTCGTACTCCGCTCCTCCACGACCTGCGGCGGTAGCGCACCGAGAAACCGGGACGGCTCCGCGAGCTCCAGCCGGCCGTTCCGGTACCGCGTGCGCGCCCATGAGAGATACAACCTTTCGCGCGCGCGCGTGAGACCCACGTAACACAGTCGTCGCTCCTCTTCGACGCCGCCCGGCTGTTCGACGGAGCGACCCAGCGGAAACAATCCGTCCTCCAGACCCGCGAGCGCGACGATCGGCCACTCGAGTCCTTTGGCCATGTGCACGGTGAGCAGCGTGACGCCCGGTTCGTCCTTGTCCTCGTCCACGGGCGTGATGAGGGCAGCCTGCGTGAGGTAGCGCTCGACCGGAGTGCCCGTGCCCTCCGCCGCCTCGGGGTCCTGGACCTCCGCCCAGGCCGCGGCGCCGGCTACGAGCTCGCGCACGTTCTCGATCCGCTCCATCCCCTCGGCGCCTTCCTCGGCCAGGTACTGCTCGTAGGCGGTAGTCGCCAGGATCGTTTCGAGCGCGGTGGCTGGGTCGGCCTGTCCCACCGCCTCGCGTAGCCGATCGAGCAGCGCGGCGACGCCGCTCAGGGCCTCTCGCACGTTGGGGCGCAGGTCAGTCACGCTCCCGGCACGGCGCGCCGCCTCGAGGAGCGGCTTCTGCCACCCGGCCGCCGCGCGGCCAAGCACGGCGAGCGAGGCGTCGCCGATGCCGCGGCGGGGGACGTTCACGACTCTGAGGAACGCTTCGTCATCCGCCGGATTGGCGATCAGCCGCAGATACGCGAGGAGGTCTTTGACCTCGCGCCGCTCGTAGAAGCTGATCGCGCCGATCAGTCGATAGGGAATGCCGCGGAACCGAAACGCCTCTTCCAGCGGGCGGGACTGCGAGTTGGTGCGATAGAGGATCGCCATCCCCTCGTACGCCACGTCGGAATCCGCCGCCCTACGGGCGTATTCGTTCGCCAGCCATTCGGCCTCGTCGCGCTCGTCGGCGCTGCTCAACAGCGTCACGGGCTCGCCGCCCTTCTTCTCCGTAAACAGTGTCTTGCCGAGGCGCGCCGTGTTTTCGGAGATGATGCCGTTCGCGGCATCGAGGATGATTTGCGTGCTCCGGTAATTCTGCTCGAGTCGCACGAGCTTCGTGCCGGGAAAGTCGTTCTGGAAGGTGAGCATGTGCCGCACATCGGCGCCGCGCCAGCCGTAGATCGCCTGATCGTCGTCGCCCACGACGCAGAGATTGCCGTGGCGCTTCGCGAGATGTTTGACGAGCAGGTACTGCGCGGCATTCGTGTCCTGGAACTCGTCCACGAGGACGTGCTGAAACCGATCCTGCCAGTACGCGAGGCGTTCCGGATGCTCCCGAAACAGCGTGAGGGGGTGGAGCAACAGATCGTCGAAGTCCATCGCGTTGGCCTGTTTCAGCGCGGGGCCCAACGCGGCAAAGACGTCGGCCGCGACCTTGATCAGCGGCGTATCCATTTGCGCCGCGAGCTCCTCGGGCGTCAGCATGCGGTTCTTGGCGCTCGAGATCACGCCGTGCACCGACCGGGGTGAGTACACCTTGGTGGAGAGCTGCCGGGCCTCGAGGAGGCGCTTCACCAGCGCCTCGGAGTCGTCCGAGTCGTAGATCGTGAAGTTCGGTCCGAAACCGAGCAACGGCGCTTCGCGGCGGAGCAACCGGGCCGACAGCGAGTGGAACGTGCCGATCCAGAGCCCGCGCGGATCGGCCCCGAGCAACTGGCCGATGCGCGTTCGCATTTCCCCCGCCGCCTTGTTCGTGAACGTCACGGCGAAGATCCGCTGCGGCGCGACATGGAGCGTCGTAATCAGGTGCGCGATACGTGCCGTCAGGACGCGGGTCTTCCCCGACCCCGCCCCCGCGAGGACGAGCAGCGGACCACCGGGATGCTCGACTGCCTCCCGCTGGGCGGGATTCAGGGGAAGTGGCAGCGAAGTCATTTCGCCAGCGGAAATTCCAGCACAAACACCGACCCCTTACCGTTGTCGCCCGGCCGGAACGCCACCCGGCCGTCATGCTGCTGCTCCACGATCCGGCGTGCCAGCGCGAGACCGATCCCCCAGCCGCCGGTTTTGCTGGAGACGCCCGGCTCGAACAGCTGGTGCTGCATCTCGGGGGCGACACCCGGGCCGTCATCGCGTACACTCACGCGGGCCAGAGCATCAACGCCCTCGACCTCCACCTCGATCCGGCCTCCCCGACCGCTCAACGCGTCGACGGCATTCTTCACGAGCACCTCGAGCGCCCACTCGATCAACACGGGATCACCGGTCGCGGTCGGTCCGGCGCCCGGCGACGTCAGTGTGATTGTCACCGCGTGGGCGAGCGTCGGCAGCCGCGGCCGGAAGTACGCCACCACGCGCTCGGCAACCGTACCCAATCCGACGGGCTCGCGCCGGGCGGGACGGCCGATCCGCTCGAAGCGCTTCGCGACGCGCTGCAGCCGCTCCGCGTCCGCTTCAAGATGCCCGACCAGCTCGCTGGCCGGCGTACCCGGATTCTCCCGCAGGTAATCAATCCAACCCGTGATGCTCATGAGGGGTGTGCCGAGCTGGTGGGCGGACTCGCGCGCCATCGCCACCCACAGCCGGTCGCGTGCCGCGGCGACGCGCTCGCGCATCGCCCAGACCGCCAGCAAGACGAGACAGAGGAACATGGCGCCCTGGAGAACCGCGAGACCGGTGAACGCGGGGGCCGCGGGCAGGGCGCCGTAGTGGATCGTGCCGACGCCGGGCTGAATCAACGGCGGGTGAATGCGGTCCAGCTCGGCGATCCAGGCGCGCCGTGTCGCATCGCTCGCCGTGGCGTCGAACGGCTGGTTGTCGAGCGCCGTGATGCGGCCGGCGGTGTCGGTCACGGCCAGGGGGATGCCGAGCCGCCGCACTTCATCGGCGAGGGCGAGCAGCGCATCGGCAGCGGCGCCTTCGCGCGGATCGTTCAGGCCGGCGAAGACGTGGCCGAGGAGGCGACTGGTCTCGCGCGCGTCGTTGCGGAGGTGGCGCGCGACGATCCAGGCGTACCCGACCGAGAGCACGCCGAACAGCAACGCGGCGGCGATGAGCGCGGGTGGACCGGCGCGGCGCAGCGCGCCTTTAGGCAATGCGGTCAGTGCCGACATACGGCACCAACGCCGGCGGGACGGTCACGGAGCCGTCGGACTGCTGGTGAGTTTCGAGCAGCGCCGCGATCGTGCGCGGCAGCGCAACACCCGACGCGTTCAAGGTGTGCACGAATTCGGGCTTCTCGCCTGGCCGCGGGCGGGCGCGAATGTTCGCGCGCCGGGCCTGATAGTCGGTGTACGTGCTGGAGCTCGAGACCTCGAGCCACTGGCCGACGCCGGGCGCCCACGCCTCGAGGTCGTAGGTCTTGGCGGCCGCGAAGCCGAAGTCGTTGGCCGGCAACACCGCGACGCGGTAGGGGAGCTCCAGCTTCTGTAAGACGGTTTCCGCATGGCCGGTCAGTTTCTCGTGCTCCGCCGGCGAATCGGCGGCGAGGCAGAATCGCACCAGCTCGACTTTGTCGAACTGATGGACGCGCAGCAGCCCGCGCGTGTCCTTCCCCGCGGCGCCCGCCTCGCGCCGGAAGCACGGCGTGTACGCGGCGTACCCTTTGGGCAGCGCCGTCCCGTCGAGGATCTCTTCGCGGTGAAGGTTCGTGACCGGAACTTCCGCCGTCGGAACGAGAAACAAGTCGTCCGGCATGGTGCGATAGAGGTCGTCTTCGAATTTCGGCAATTGACCCGTGCCGGTGATGACTTCGCGCCGCACCAGGAAGGGCGGCTCCACTTCGATATAGCCGTGCTCGCGCGTGTGCAGGTCCAGCATGAAGTTGATCAGACCGCGAGCCAGCCGCGCACCCGCGCCGACCAAGAGCGGGAATCCCGATCCCGCCAGCTTCGCGCCACGCGGCAGGTCGAGGACGCCGAGCCGCTCGGCGATCTCCCAGTGGGCCTTGCCGCCTTTGGGCGCCGGCGTCCCCCAGCTGCGCAGGATCGTCTGCTCGTCGGGCACGTCGGGGAGCGGCAGATTCGGAACGAACAGCGCTTTCGCGTGGAGTGTCGTCTCGATCTGGCGCAGCTCGGACTCCAACGCGGTGATCCGCTCCCCGAGCTTGCGTCGCGCGAGGATGACGTCGTCGGGGAGCTTGCCCTTCGCCTTGGCCGTCTGCGCATCGGTCGTCGCGGCGTCGTTACGCTCCGCCTTCAGCGTGTCGAGCTGCGCGGTCAGCGTGCGACGCTTCATGTCCAGCGCTTCGATTTCGTCGAGCAGTCGCGTCAACGACTGATCGCCGCGGCGCGCGAGCGCCGCGCGCACCTGGGCGGGCGAGGCGCGCAACAACTTCAGGTCGATCACGATTTATTGCTTCGGCAGGCCTGGTTCGAGGCCGCGATACCCGCAGTTGACGTCGGTGATAATCACGAAATCGATCCGGCGGCCGTTGGGCGTGGAGGTCGTGTCGATCGCCAGCACGTGTAGCTTCGCGTAAAACGGTGCCACGAAACCGATGCTGGACTGGCAGGGGGTCGCGCGCGTCATCGCGAGCACGACGCTGTTCTCGTGCACCACCTGGGCGCTGTCGATGTTGTATCCCGAGGTCGGCGCGAACTTGATGGAATCGTAATCCTGCGCGCTGATCTGGACCCCTGACTGCTGGCCCAGTTTCAGCGGCCCGGTCGGAAGGAGCACCGGCTGCCCGGTGGAATCGATGTCGAATGCGAAATCGAATGGACTGCCCTGTTCGGTGCGGACCGGCTGCCGGCCCGTGATCGAATAACCCGACGGCAGCGATACGGGCGTGCGGGTCAACGCGTACAGCGACACCGTGCTCTCAATATTCGTGAAGAAGGCCGGTTGCAAGCCGGACGGATTGCCGCATGACACGACGAGGGCACAAGCCGCCAGGTACAGCATGGAGTAGCGCATGAGTGCTGGAGAACTTACAGGGGTGCGTTCGAGTGGGTCAACCCGTAGTCGCTGCTTGACTTCGCCTTCGGCAAAACCTACGTTGCCCGCGCGTATGGCAACCATCCGCGACGTGGTGGAGGCGCTCAGCCGTTCCAACGGCGTAGACGCCGTAGTAGTGGTGGGCCGCGATGGGCTGCCCATCGACTCGCGCGTGGCCAACGGCGTCGATGCCGAGAGCGTGGCCGCACTTCTGCCCACGGCGATCAATCAGATGGCGCAGCTGGGCGACGGCGGGGGACGCGGCGATTTCACCACCGCCGTGCTCGAATTCAGCCGGGGACTCGCGGTCGTTGCGGTCCTCAACGCCGAAGCGCTCCTCATCGTGCTGGTGCAGCCCGCGACCAACGTGGGCGCCCTTCTGTTCGATCTGCGGCGACACCGCACCGCCATCGCCGGTCTGCTGTAAGCGGATGGTCGCCGGTGGTCCCCCCCGCTAGCTCCGCGCGCCACCTTCTCGTGGTGGATGACGAGCCGCATATCGGGCTCGTCCTCCGGCCCTATCTCGAGCAGCTCGGCTACCGCGTGAGTTTTGCGCGGACGCTCGACGAGGCCCGCAGCGCGCTCCGTGCGAGTCCGACGACCGACGGCCTGCTGCTCGATCTGCATCTGCCCGACGGCTCCGGACTCGATTTCCTGCGCGACCTCCGCAAACAGGGCGGCACCGCCCGGCTTCCAGTTCTCGTTCTCACGGCCGAAGGCGAGGATCGGATCCTCCGCGAAGCGCGGCGCCTCGGCGCGGCATTGGTGACGAAACCGTTCAGCCCCACGAAGCTCAGCCAACGCATCGCGCTGATGTTCGGCGATGCGGAACCCGAGGGGGGGGCGTCGTGAGCGTGTGGGCCGCGATCCTCGCGGGCGGATCGGGAACGCGGTTCTGGCCGCTCTCGACCCCGGAACGGCCCAAACAGTTGCTGGCGCTGACCGGCGACCGGCCGCTCCTGGCGCAGACCGTCGCGCGTCTCTCGGGACTCGTCCCGCCCGAACGGATCCTGATCCTGACGAGCCCCTCGTTGGTGGACCGCGTCGCCGCGACCGTGCCCGAGATTCCCGCAGCGAACATCTTCGCCGAGCCGCGCAGCGCGTCGACGGCGCCGGCGCTCGCCTGGGCGGCGCACTGGATCGCCAAGCACGACCCCGGCGGTCAAATGCTCTCGCTGCACGCCGATTGGGCCGTCGGTGACGACCGCGCCTTTCGCACCGCGGCGACGCACGCGCTCGACGTCGCCGCCGAGCAGGATGTGCTCGTCACCGTCGGGGTGAAGCCGACGCGGAACGAGACAGGATACGGCTACATCGTGCCCGGCAAACCGCTCGGCAACGCGCACAAGGTCAAGCGCTTCATCGAGAAGCCGAGCCCTGCGCGCGCCGCGCTGCTGCGACGGCGCGGCGCCCTGTGGAACAGCGGTTTGTTTGCCTGGAGCGCGGCGCGGTTTCTCGGGGAAGCCGGGGCGTACGCCGAGGAGCTCGCGCCCGGCTGGGCGGCGCTGACCAAGGGCGACGCGCTCCGCTTCTTTGCGGCAGTGACGCCCGTGGCCGTGGACGTCGCGGTGCTGGAGCGGACGACGCGGTTGGCGGTCGTCACGGGCGCGTTCGCCTGGGACGACATCGGCTCGTGGGATGCGCTGCTCCGGATTCGGCGGCGCGACGCGCGCGGCAACGTCACCGTCGGCAACGTCACGTTGGGCGACGACGTGAAGAACTCCGTGATCTGGGCGGAGAATGAAGAAGTCGCCGTCGTCGGCATCGAGGATATGGTGATCGTACGCGCCAACGGGCACACGCTCGTGATGCCGACCGGACATCCCGAGAAGCTCAAAGCGCTGGTGCAGAGTCTGTGACGCACGCGCTCTACCTCCTCGATCCGGACCCCGCGCCGGCCTGGGCTCCGTTCGCCGGCATCCGGCCGCTCTCCGAGCTGCTCGCCGGTGCACATCTGGTACGCCAGCGGTGGGAAACGTTCGTCGGGACCGAGGCGACGGCGGTTTTCGCGCTCCCGCATCTCGCCGGGTTTCCCGAGCCCGGCGTGCCGCCGGTCGAGGCACGACGGCCGGTCGCCGGACCCGCCGTCATCGGGTCCTCGACGTTCGCGCCGCGCGGTCTCGCGGGCCCGCTACCCGATGTGGCGGCGCGCCTCACGCACGAGGGGATCACCGTCGGGTGGGCTGTTCCTGCGGGAAGCACGTGGACGGGCGCTTTGTCGAACGCGCAGGCCATGAATGTCGAAGGCGTGCTGCTCCGCGGCGTCCATGATCTCGTCAGCGCTCTGGAGCAGCTGCTGCGTGAGGACGTGATCAGGCTGCTCGGCGATTCCGACGCGGTGCCGAAAGGCTCCATCGTGCTCGGCGACCCGGGGTGGGTGTCGCTGCGGGAAGGGGCGATCGAGCCCGGCGTGGTGTTCGACACGCGCAACGGGCCCGTGGTCCTCGAGACCGGAGTGGAAGTGCGATCGGGCACCCGGCTCGAAGGGCCGTTGTGGGTCGGGGCCAACACGCGCGTCGTCGGAGGAGCGATCAGGAACTCCGCGATCGGCCCTTGGTGCGTCATCCATGGCGAAGTGTCCACGACCGCGATGCTCGGCTATGCGAACAAAGGCCACTACGGGTTCCTGGGGCACTCGGTCCTGGGACGGTGGGTCAATTTTGGCGCCGGGACGACGACATCCAACCTCAAGAGCACGTACGGTCCCGTCCGGCTGGACGTGGCGGGCACGAAGCTGGAAACCGGACACCAATTTCTCGGCAGCCTCATCGGCGATCACGCCAAGACGGCGATCGGCACGCTGCTCGATGCCGGATCCGTCATCGGTGCGGGCGCCAGCATCTTCGATGATGTGCGTGCACCCAAGTACGTAGCGCCCTTCGCCTGGGGAGGCTCGGCCTCCGGGCGGATGACGCAAGAGAAGTTCCTGGCAACAGTGGAGCGCGTGTTACCGCGGCGTCACGTCGAGGTGACCGACTCGATGCGCTCCTACCTGGCCCGGGCCTTCGACTGGTTGACCCGGTGAGCGACGCGCCGCAGCGCTACCGCCGGCTCGGGAAATACGAGCTGCACCAGCTCCTGGGCGAAGGTGCGATGGGCATCGTGTGGAAGGCCTACGACACGGTGCTGCGCCGCTACGTCGCGCTCAAGCTGCTGAGCGCGAGCTTCCGCAAGACCAAGGACATGCACGAGCGGTTCCTGCGCGAAGCGCGGGCCGCCGGCGCCATTCAGCACGCCAACATCGTCACCGTGTACGACCTCGGCGAATCCGATGGCCAGCTGTTCATCGCGATGGAGCTGGTGGAGGGACGCGATCTTTCCGACATGATCGCCCTGCGCGATCCGCTCGCGCTGGAGCGCAAGCTCGACATCGCGATCGAGGTGCTGATCGGCCTCCACTTCGCGCATCAGCGCGGCGTGATTCACCGCGACGTAAAGCCATCCAACGTGCGCGTGATGCCAGACGGACGGGTCAAGATCATGGACTTCGGCATCGCGCGGCTGCAAAAGGCGGATGCCACAGGCTCCGGTGCGATCGTCGGCACGCCGACCTACATGGCGCCGGAACAGATCACCAACGGCGCCATCACGCCCGCCACCGACGTGTTCTCGGTTGGATGCATGCTCTACGAGCTGCTGTGCTATCAGCGGCCGTTCGAAGCGGAGTCGGTGCACGGTGTGCTCTACCAGGTGCTGACGACGGAGCCGCGGCCGCTGCGGACCGTCGCGCCGTCGATCCCGGCGGCGCTCGAGCGCGTCGTGGCGAAGGCGATGAACAAGGTGCCGCACGAGCGCTACGAGTCCGCCGGCCAGATGATGTCGACGCTGCAGCAAATCCGCGCGGCGCTGTCGGGCGCGGACGAAGAGGCGACGCAGCCGCTCGGCCGCTGGACACCGCTGCCCCGCCCGATGTTGAAGCTGATCACGCATGCGTCGATGAAGGCGCGGATCGCGGTGCTGGGCGCGCTCGCGGCGGTCGTGCTGTTACTGGTCTATGCCCCTGGACAGACGGCCGAGGATCCCTCGAGAGGCGTAGCTGCAAATCCCCCAGTCCCCCAGGCGCCCACCGGCCTCGTCGCGCCCCCGGCCGCCCCCCCGGGCGCCCCGGTCTCGATGGCGGTCAGCGCGCGGCGCGATTCGGCGGCCGCGGCGCGCGAGAGGGCGATCGCGGCCGGCGCGGAGAAAAACAGCGTCCCGGCGGTCATCATGGCGCAATCGATGTTCGAGGCAGCCGATCAGGCGCTGCAGCGGGGCAATCAGTCGCTCGCGCTCCGCGGCTACGTCGAGGCGGCCCAGCAATACGGCCGCGCGCGCGACGAGGCGCGCGCCATGGATCGCGAAGCCCAGCAGATGATCGCGCGCGTGAGTCCGGTCGTGCAGGCCCTGCCGACGGGACGGGCCGCTTCCAACGCCGGCGTCTTTCTGGCGCGCGCTGAATCGCTGTTGCACGAACAGGATTTCACGCTCGCCAAGGTTGCCGCGCAGAGTGCCGAGCAGATCGGCATCGATGCCGGTATCGCGCCGCCCAGCGTGCAGCCGGCGGAAGCCCGGGCGGCTGTGGACGTGCTGCTGAGCGACCTCGGGCGCGCGCTGGCGAGCCAGCGCATTTCCAACATTCGCGTGCTTTATCCGGGCCTGACGGACTCCGAACGCCGCGGGTGGGAGGCATTTTTCCGCGACTGGAATCAAATCACGGCGAAGTTCACGATCGAGGATTTCAAGGTCCAAGGGGCCACCGCGACCGCTAACGTGCGCGCGATGTTCGAGTACGTGCCGGCGCTCGGTGGCGCCCCGCGCGTAGATCGGCGGGGCTTCGCGATGCGGTTCGAGCGGAAAGACGTGGGCTGGCGCCTGGCGACGGTTACGGAATTGAAATGACCTCACGCCAAACCATGTAGGGGCGCAGCATGCTGCGCCCCTACGTTTACCAGGCGCGTTGATTCGGTGCGGGTGGATCGGGAATCGTCAGCGTATCCGGCCTGGCAGTCGGCGGACCGAGCCGGCGCAGCGTGACCGGCTTCTCCAAATCACCACCACTGATGGTGAGTTTATCGCCGGCGATCTTCATACCGTAGACCTGCCACACCCCGTCGCCCAGCGTGATCCACAGGCTGTCGCCCACCACCCGCCACCGCGCGAGGTCGCGGCCGAACTGCGCCGAGCTGTCGGCGCGCACCATGATGTGACGGATCTCGTCGCCCGTACGCGCCTGCCAATCCCCGGTCAGCCGGGGGGGGGCCGCTTGAGGGACGAATAACGCGCCCAACAGAATCGTCCAACGCATCACAACTCCTGAAACGGGATTTAGTGTAGGGGCGCAGCATGCTGCGCCCCTACCGAACCGAACAGCGGCCCCCATCATACCCCGGGCTGTTCCGATCTTGCAGCGGGCGGCATGGGCGCCCCGACCGGAGCGCTGACATCAGGCAAGATCGCCACCTGCCCCTCCCACTGCTTCATCATGCGAATGAAGCCGGCACAGAGCTCCGAGTCGAACTCCAACCCGCTGCGTTCCTGCAGGTAGCCAAGCGTTTTCTCGTATGACCACGCCTCGCGGTACGGTCGCCGGGTGCGCAGAGCGTCGTAGACGTCGCAGACGTGCACGAGTTTGCTCGCCTGATGACACTCGCGGGCGTAGCGCAAGACCGGGTAGCCCCCGCCGTTGATCATGATGTGATGCTCGTACGCCACGACGACAGCCAGGTCGAGGTCCTCTTCAACATCGAGCAGCATGCGCGCGCCGGCCACGGGGTGCTCGTTCATCAGTGCCCGCTCTTCGTCCGTCAGTTTGCCGGGCTTCGTGAGGACCTCGAGCGGGATCTTGATCTTGCCGATGTCGTGCAGCAGGCCCGCAATTCCGAACGTCCGCACGTCCGTCGCCGAGAGGCCGAGAAACTCGGCGAGCGCCATCGACAGTACGGCGACGTTCATCGAGTGCGTGGTCGTGTACTGGTCGAACTCCTTGAGCTGCAGGAGCGGCAGCATGACCTGCCGTCCGCCGTGCATCGCGACCGCGAGCGAGCGGACGACCGCTTCGGCCTCCGCCAGAGGAATGGCCCCGGTCGTTTGCACTTCGCGTTGCATCCAGCGCAGCGTATCCACTTCTTCACCAAGCGAGAAGCTGATCGTCGCGGTCGGGAGCGGCTCGGACGTGAGCTCGGTCTCGCCCTTCAGACCAACCGCGCCGAAACGGATGCTGCTGCGGCGCATCTGCCGCGCGTCGGTGCTGATCGCGGACAAGGTCAGGCGGGCGAGCGCTTCTTCGAGAAAGCCTTCGAAGTCTTCCCGGCTCACGCGATCCTCGAACTCCAGGCGCTGAATGCCGGCCTGCGCGAGGCGCTTGCCCCAATCCCACGCTTTCAGCTCGCGCAACGGCAGCCGGCCGAAAACCACTTCGTCGCCAAGGAAGGTGAAGAGCGGGCGCGCCGTTTCGGCTTGCAGGTCCTGGATCTGCTGGTACGCGACATCGAGGGCGCGCTCGCGCGCGGGATGGCCGTCGCGATACAGCGCCATCGCGGCGAGCGCCTGCGCAAAGGCGTTGAGAAAGCGGGCCGGATCGCCGCTCATCGCTTCGAACTCGCGGCGTTGCGGATGTCCGGATCATTCGATGCGGCGGCCAGCGCGAGGAGGACGGACGCACGACCGTCGTTCCGCCAACCCGCTGCCAGCGCCATAAGCGCGGCGAGCAGCTCGAGCGAGCGGGCCGCGAGCCGGGGACGCCCCAGCCAGTTCGTGCCGCCGTCGGCGATCTCGAGCAGCGCGGTCAGGGCAGCGACGTTCCGCACGCGCCCGAGGACCTTGATGGCGAGCACCCGCAACTCTGACGCCACCCCCTGGTCGTGAACGATCTGCGTAATCAATGGCAATGCAGGCGCCGGACAGTCGTCGAGCGCCGCGGTCAGCGCCACGCGGACCATGCGCGGGTCGGCATCGCGCAGCGCACCGAGCAGCGCGGGCTCGCGCTCGGCGGGGACTTTGAGCGAGACCTTCAAGGCTTCACGACGCACGCGGGCGTCCTCATGCGCGATGAACGCGGCGGCCCGGAACCCGTCCGGCAGCGCCGGCAGGCCGTCCAGGATGAGCAGCAGATTGCGCGTGACGTACCAGGGAATGTCGCGCGCAAGGCGGGTCGCGATGACGGGACCGAGCTCGCGCGGCGCGCGCGCGAGACGATCGAGCAGCCCCCGGCGTGTCGTGCGCGACTCCGATGCGCCGAGGACGTCGAGCAACGGCTCGAAGCCGTCGACGGGCAGCCGCGGCAGCACGCGATCCAGGGTCGTGAAGTCCGGCGGTTCGGCGCTGGCGAGCTCCCGGACCACATCGGGCGAGGTGACGCGCGTCCACAGCGGGCCGACGTCGGGCGAGGGCGGCGAGACCGCGAGCAAGTCGACGAGGTCTCCAACGTGGCGCTCGGCGACGAGCCGCTCGATCGCACGCCACGCGCCAAACCCGAGCACACCAGTCTCGAGCGCCGTCTGAACAATGCGCAGCGGCTCGGCGGATTGTTGCCACTCGCTGCGGGCGGCGTTGAACGGCGCCGCGGCCGACATTTTTTGGAGCGCCTGAGTGTACGCGTCGGGGTTCGGATCGTCGAGCGTCCAGCCTTGCAGCAGATCGCGCACCTGCTCGCGCAGCGCCTCGTCCGCCTGGGGCCGCGCTTCCATCGTCCCCTGCGCCGCATGTTGCGCCAGCTTGGACAGCATCCGCACCAGGGGCTCGGAGACCGTCTTGTGGGACGCGTCCGCCATCGCGCGCACGATCTCGAGGACGGCATCTACCGCAAGCCCGTGCGTGGCGTCGATCGCGAACTTGGTGCGCTGGGCGTTGTCGCCGCCCATCTCGATCAACCGCCGCAGCGTTCCCGGTTGCAGGGCGCCGACCAGCTTCGAGGTGCGGCGCCGCAGCGCCACCGCCTCGGCACCACCGGTGTGTTTCAGCTCGTCAGCGATCTGCAGCAGGTATCCCACGATCACCTGATCGTAGGCGGCGCTCTTGGGATGCTCATCGATCGCCTTGGCGATGAGTGACGGCTCGGTAGCCGGCGGGGGGCCGTCATCGGACGCGATCGCGTCCGCGCTCAGCGCCGCCCGCGCCAGTCCGACCCAGAGCTGCGCTCCGCGCAGCCCGCGCTCTCGCGCGCCTTTGCCATCGGCGGAGAGGGCCGCCTGATCGTCTTCCTGCAATAGCTCGAGTCGTTCGTATGTGACGGGGTGCAGCCGGACGTGGTCCCAGGCGCGCAGCTGCTCCGGTGCGCCGAGTCCGAGCGGTTGCCCGGTGCGCTCCGCCTCCACCGCGAGTGTCTTCAACACGTCGACGACTTCGGTAATTCGCAAGCCGCGGTGGAACGTCACGGCGCCGAGATGATGACGATGTAAACGGCCGGCGAGCTCGGAGAGGAGGGGGTTTTTAGGATCGGTCGCGACGCCTTCGATGACGAGCTGCTGCCGCGCGACGCCCAGCGCGACGGTCGTCCGCTCCTCGAACAGGTGCTCGGCCCGGCGCGTCAGCCCCGCCGCCGCCGGCGCGAGGGACGGGTGCCCCTCCGGATACATCGCGTGCTTGTGCAGGGCGATGGATAGCTCGATAAGGAAGTCGGCAAGCTCTCGCGAAAGGGCGGCCTTTTCCGGCGGCGCGGTCATGGGCCACCAAAATAGCGCTCCCCCCCGTGCGGAACCTCACACGAGGGGGAGAACTAGGGTTTTCCCTAGGCGTCCTACACGTCTAGTACATGCCGCCCATTCCGCCACCACCGGGCATCGGCGGAGCCTTTTCCTTCTCCTTCTTCTCCACCACGACGCACTCGGTCGTAAGGAGCAGGCTCGCGATGGATGCGGCATTCTGCAAAGCGGTCCGGGTGACCTTGGTCGGGTCGATGACGCCGGACGCGACCAGGTCCTCGAACTTATCGGTCTGGGCGTTGTAGCCGAAGTTCTTGTCCTTCGACTCCTTCACCTTGCCGACCACGATAGCGCCTTCCGCGCCCGCGTTCTGGGCGATGATGCGGATCGGCTCCTCGAGGGCCCGGCGCACGATCTCGATGCCGGTCTTCTCATCGTCATCGTGCCCCTTGGTCTTGTCCAGCGCCTTCTGACACCACAGCAGCGCCACACCGCCGCCCGGCACGATGCCCTCTTCGACCGCCGCGCGGGTCGCATGCAGCGCGTCCTCGACACGGGCTTTCTTCTCCTTCATTTCGGTCTCGGTGGCGGCACCCACGTTCAGCACAGCCACGCCGCCGGCGAGCTTCGCCAGCCGCTCCTGGAGCTTTTCCTTGTCATAATCGGACGTGGACTTCTCGATCTGGGCCTTGATCTCCGACTTCCGCCCTTCGATCTGATCGTCCTTGCCCTTGCCGTCTACGAGCGTGGTGTTGTCCTTGTCCACGATGATGCGCTTGGCGCGGCCGAGATCGTTGAGCGTCGTGTTCTCGAGCTTGAGTCCGAGCTCTTCCGAAATCACCTGGCCACCGGTGAGAATGGCGATGTCGCGCAGCATCTCCTTGCGACGGTCCCCGAAGCCCGGCGCCTTGACGGCGCAGACTTTCAGTGTGCCGCGGAGCTTGTTAACGACGAGCGTCGCCAGCGCCTCACCCTCGATGTCCTCGGCCACGATCAGCATCGGCCGGCCTGACTGTGCCACCTTCTCGAGCACGGGCAGGAGGTCCTTCATCGTCGAGACTTTCTTGTCATAGATGAGGATGTACGCGTCTTCGAGCGTGCATTCCATCTTTTCAGGATCGGTGATGAAGTACGGCGAGAGGTAGCCGCGATCGAACTGCATCCCGTCTACGGTCTCCAGCGTGGTCTCGAGGCTCTTGGCTTCCTCGACCGTGATCACGCCGTCCTTGCCGACCTTATCCATCGCGTCGGCGATCTTGTCGCCGATTTCAGCGTCGCCGTTGGCGGAAATCGTGGCGACCTGTTTGATGTCTTTCCGGCCCGAGGTCGGCACCGAAATCTTCTTCAGCTCGGTGACGACGGTCTCGACGGCGTTCTCGATGCCGCGCTTCAGCGCCATCGGATTCGCGCCGGCCGTGACGGACTTGAGGCCCTCACGGTAGATCGCCTGCGCGAGTACGGTCGCCGTGGTGGTGCCGTCGCCTGCGAGGTCGGAGGTCTTGGTCGCCACTTCCTTCACCATTTGGGCGCCCATATTCTCGATCTCGTCGTCGAGCTCGACTTCCTTCGCGACAGTCACGCCGTCCTTGGTGACGGTCGGGCTGCCGAACTTCTTGTCGATGACGACATTCCGGCCCTTGGGGCCGAGCGTCACCTTCACCGCATCGGCCAGCTGATCCACGCCACGCTTCAGGCGGGCCCGGGCCTCGGTGCTGAATTCCAGATACTTGGCTGCCATGTCTGTGCTTCCTCCCGAAGGATGCTTACGCGAGCTTCGCGATGACGTCGGCTTCTTTGATCAGGATGATCTCTTCGTCGTTCAACTCGACCTGCGTGCCGCTGTACTTCCCGTAGATGACGCGATCCCCAACTTTCAGCTCCATCGGGATCGTCTCGCCCTTCTCCCGTCGGCCCGGTCCCACGGCGATGATTTCGCCCTGGATCGGCTTCTCTTTGGCGGTGTCCGGGATGTACAGCCCGCCCTTCATCGTCTCGGTCTCCTCCATCGGCCGGATCGCCACGCGATCGGCCAACGGGTAGACCTTGTACTTCGGGGTGGTCTTGGTTGCCGTTGGCATGATACCCTGAACCTCCGTAACGCTTTGAATTGATTGGTCGTTAGCACTCGCAGGTGGTGAGTGCTAATTGACGACGGGGGGGAATCTGCGCAGACGCCTAGCGGAGGTCAAGGGGCCAGTGCCTTGATCGCGGCCTTGGCTCGCGCGCGAGGCGTCGCCGTCAGCGAATCGAGCGGAATCGTCGCCGCACCAACGATTTGGCCCGATCGGGTATCCGCGAGCCGGAGGTGAAACCAGAGGGGCTGGCCGGGGCCGGGATCGCTGAAGATGAAGTAGATCAGCGCCGCCGTATGTCCGCTGCCGCCACGAACTTTGGGCCGCACCTTGATGCCCTGCTCCCGCATGGCGCGGGCAAGCTCGACGCTTTGCTCATCCTTTTCTTCGACGAGGACATTGTACCCGCGCAGGGAGTGCGGGACCCGCGACGCGCCGCAGGCGAAGGTGAGGAACGCAAGACACGTCGCCACGACTGCGCCAAGAGTTATTGGACAACCCGCCTCGCCCCCACCCACCGGGCCACCCACCACGCCCCCTCCGTGTCCTGCGACTCCAGGCGCGACAACTTGACGCCCGTGTTCGAGCTGTGGATGAACGCTTGTTCGCCGACGTACATGCCCACGTGCGTGACCCCGCCGCCGGGCTGCGCGGCGAACAGCAGGATGTCTCCAGGCCGCAACGCGTCGACGACAGGAGGCACCTCGCTTCCCGCGCGCGCCTGATCGCGACTCATCCGCGGTACGCGGATGCCATGCTGGCCGTAGGCCCATTGGACCAGGCCCGAGCAGTCGAACCCATTTGCCGCGGTCCCTCCCCAGACGTATGGCGTGCCGAGCGCGTCGAGCGCGCTCTTCACGATATTCGCGGCACTGCCTGTGACGTCCCCTATGATCATGAGCGGCGGTCGAGGCGGTGGCGTGGTGCGTTCCTGCCCGGGCGTGGGCCAGCGGCGGTCCACGGACTTCCCGATCGTCATCGAGAATCCGATCGAGGCAGCGATCCCATCGCGAGAGTTCGCCGCGGTACGCCAGAAGCCGCGTGGCCCGACGTCCTGCATCCGGTATACCGTCTCCAGGCCGAGCGCGACCCATGGAATCGGACGCCACTCGACGCCCCCACCCAGGGTCCAGAGCGCGGCGAGCTCCTGCGACGACGTATCCGTGGAGACGCCCACCGAAACACCGGCGAGGGCGTAGGGGCCGAACTTCGCGCGGCGCCGAAACGCGTGCAGCTCCCAGCCCGCACCGTAGAACGCGTGATGGCGACCGAGATTGTCGTGGATCAGCACCTGGATGGCGAGTCCGTGCGAGAAGATCCCGGCGATGGGAGCGTCGGTCCGAAGCTCGTAGCTCTTGGATTG